>MDTC01172214.1_pt1 | contig 203007 bp, 199 predicted proteins | sample 811181 | NCBI WGS metagenome assembly MDTC01 (sample SAMN05326644, study PRJNA326480) | marine metagenome | isolation source: seawater | place: Pacific Ocean: North | collected 2011
CGCGCGCAACGAGCCCCAAGACACTAGAACGGCAGTACCGCCTGTAAGGCAGGATCACTGTTCAATAGCACATCTGTCAGCGACAGACTGCCCGCCCCCGCGAGAGGGATTCCAGCCCCCAGTTTGTGGTTGGACAGCACCATTTCTAACAGGCCATCAGCGATCAGCAACGCGCCCTCAACATCTCTTACCACCGGCAAACCACGACCATCCAGCACCGGTAAACCCTCCAGCACAGGCACGCCGTCAAGCAGCGAACGGCCACCGTTGGCGAACAACAGCGATCCGCTGAGCTGATTGACGGTGCCCACGGGGTCACCCAGCACACCGCCAATCAAGGGGAGTGACGACAGCAGCCCATCTCCACCGATGCCCAGCGCGCCGAGCACGGGCAGTTCGGCCGAAGCGATACTGGCGTTCAGTATAAACACACTGGCAATGGCGGTTTTCGTCAGGCGCGTTATTGTCATTATTGTCTCCTTCTTCATGAATCGCTGCCCGCCTTTACCGGCGGACATCATTGGGATAAAAAATCCGGGAAAGCTGTCAGCGCAGATTCCCGGCAATTGGCCCCGGAGTGGAACGGGCAACGTTGTTAACGCTGAGACCAAACGCTCGACGTCAAAATCACTTTTCGTAGAGAACAAACTACGCCGATAATTTGTCGATAATCCGCCACAAAGCATTCAAATACGGTCATCGTTACACTCTGTTAGGCTTGGCAGCCACCGGGTGATGCGGCCTCAGCGGACGTCGACTGAAGATATCAATGACGACATTTCCGTTTGCTCTCATCACCGCTTCGATGCGTCTAAACAAGGCGTGGTAGCGATAAAACGGCACCCGAGGAAAAGCATGATGAATGGAGTGCAAGTTCTGCCCCAGCCAAAACCATTCCACCGGCTTGGCCCAAAGAGGAAACACCATGCTATTGGTATTGCGATAACGAGCCGAGTCTTCGTATGGCAGATGAGGACGATAGGCAAACCAGTAAGTAGTAAACGCCAGCCCCAGAAAGTACCCCACCAGCATAATCGCCATAATCTTGGGAGCAAGTACAAAAAGTGCCACACGCCAGGCAAGTGCCACGCTGAGCTCCGTGAAAAAAATGAGTCGGGTATTCCGCGACGACGCAGAGACTCCTCCTTTGACGGCATACGTCATTTGCATCCACAAAAAACGCAGCACCGCCTGCGCCGACGCGAATAGACTGCGCCCCATGTCTTTCAGCATAAAATCCGGATCTTTACCGGGCACATTGGTATGACGGTGATGCGCCAGATGTTCTTCCCGGTGCGATACGTAAGGAATAAGGACGAGCTGAGCCGCGAGATAGCCGCAAGCATCATTCAAGTAACTAAGTGATCGGTGTCGACCATTGATATTCCCGTGCACGGCTTCGTGCAGCGGGGTATAGGACATGTAGGTAATGGCCGCGACAACAAACACCGCGATTGATAGCGGCATCTCGCCGTTAAAAGCGAGGTAATACGTCATCACGTAACTGGCAAACAGTGCCGCGGTCATCAATAGTGTGGGCAGCGCAAAGTGCCCCATATACCGCAGCGCCTGTTGAGTGGCCTGCCGGTTCATGTCCTCCAAATCGTGCGTCATATTGCCTCCCGTGATACTCGAAGGCGACGTGCTCATCAGCGCTCAGCACCGCCCCTTATCCAACAACAGTAACGGGCGGACAACATCATTGACCGACAAAAAATATTCATATCAAGACAACGGACAAGCCGCTTATACCCGCAAGACAGAGCCAGCCACAGCAGTGAGAACCGCGTCGCAGCGCGGTAATTTCTTACCCTGCCAGACCGGGAGAAAAACAACAGAAATTACATAAGCTACTGTTTATTAGACACATTTCAAAAAGTTGACAGCTTTATAAAGTCGACGTACTATTCATTTTCAGCCAACGCCCGGTCGCTTCAGACTGGCGGCCACATAACAATTACTCTTGGCCAAGCAACATGAATAGTGACTCCAGCAAGCTTATTGCTCTCAATACTCGCGCGTATCCTATTGCCCTGCTGGACCTGGCAGAGAAATTCTACGAGCGCCGAAAATTCAATGTTGAAAGCCTCTACACCCGCTGCCAGATCGACCCGTCGCAAATAGCTCGACAACAGAACAGCATTACCGACTGGCAATTCCGTGAACTCGTCGCGGCCTGCACGGATATAGCCCTTCCGGGAACGCCCTTGTCCGTTCAGCTGGCAGACTGTATTCCGATTACCATCCCGGGAGGGATGTTCGGGCTGGCATCCTTCACGGCAAAAGACGTCCGGCAGGCTCTCAGCTTGATGATCGATTTTTCTCACACTGTGATGCCCGCCTACAAATTTGAGCGCATCAGCGTCGGGAAACAGTGGCATATTCTGCTGCACCCCGCCGTGGATATGGGCGCAGTGCAGGCCCATATTGACGAGTCCGTCTGTGGATATTTTCTCAACTTCCGTCACTTCGCCAGATTGAGCGAGCCCGCCATACAGGTCCATCTGCGCCACGAACCGCTTGGCGATATCGGCGCCTACGAGGAGCACTTCAAGGCGAAGTTCTTCTTCTCACAAAAGAGCTGCAAGCTCATCTTCGACCATCACCACCTTCAAGAACCACTGCTCACCCACAACAAGGCCACGTTTGACGAGGTCTATCTGAAACTGCAGGACAGCGATCCCAGCATCGCGCATTCGTCGGTGGTCGCAAAAGTGAATAAGATGCTGCAGTCGCGACTTTCTCAAGGCCAGAGTACGAGCATCTGTCAGGCCGCCGACATGCTCAATATTTCCGAACGCACATTGGCTCGCCGACTGCAGCGCGAAGGCGCCTCCTTCGTGGAGCTGAAACAGCAGGCATCGATGGACTACGCCAAATTACTGCTCGAAAGTACCGAGCAGCCCGTCAGTAAAATCGCCCGCACCTGCGGCTACAATAGCGACTCCAATTTTTCGCGGGCATTTAAGAGCTCTACCGGCCAAACCCCAAAACAGTTTCGGGGGCGCTCCATCGCCAGCTGAGTAACACGCGACGAATGTCCTGTAATGAACAGTTTTCGTCCGCAAATAACAGCCCCACCTTGTCTACACTGCACGCTCAGAATTTTTATAAAAAGGCAGCCTCGCCGATATCGCGGCGGCGAGTAGCGGCTGCCCACCCCACCCAGAACGGCAGTTATGACAACATTTGATTACGACTACATTGTGATTGGCTCAGGTTTTGGCGGCAGCGTTAGCGCCTGTCGACTCAGCGAAAAAGGCTATCGGGTGCTGGTCATTGAGCAGGGACGGCGCTGGACACCGGAGAACCTGCCACCGAGCAACTGGCGCATTGCTCGCTACCTGTGGAAACCCCTGCTCGGCCTGCACGGTTTTCTCAGTATGCGCCTGTTCCGTCACGCCTTGATTCTGCATGGCAACGCGGTAGGCGGCGGCTCCATCACCTACGCGCAGACCTTGCTGGTTCCCCCCGACTCGGTCTGGCGGGATGGTAACTGGGCGGGGCTGGAAGACTGGCAGCGCGTCATGCCACAGCACTACACCACTGCCAAAAAAATGCTGGGCGTCACTCAAAACCAACGGCCTGCGGCTGCCGACAGCACGTTACGCGATATGGCTGTCGCCACGGGCGTGGGGGACAGCTTCTACTACACCGACGTCGGCGTATTCTTTGGCAACGACGCCGACACCCCCGGCAGTGACTACCCCGACCCCTACTTCGACGGCAAAGGCCCCCGCCGAAACTCCTGCATTGCCTGTGGCGGCTGCATGGTCGGTTGCCGCTATAACGCCAAAAACACGCTGGACAAAAACTATCTGTATTTTGCCGAGCAACAAGGCGCCAAGGTGCAGGCAGAGACACGCGTGGTCGATGTCCGCCCCGTGGGCAACAGCACTGATGGCAGCGATGGCTACACGGTCAGCACCGTCGACGCCTTTGCTCGTCTGGGCGGTACAAGGCGAAACTTCACGGCGAAATCTGTCGTGTTCGCCGCGTCGTCACTGGGCACCCAAGGCCTGCTGTTTCAACTGAAAGATCAGGGCTCACTGCCAAACATTTCCGACGACCTGGGTAACCGCGTGCGCACCAACTCCGAGTCGATCCTCGGCGTACGCTACCCCGGCGCCCAGCAGGATCTGTCCAAGGGCATTGCCATCGGCTCAGGCATTCATATCGACGCCCACACCCACATTGAAGCCGTGCGCTATCCCGACGGCTCGAACCTGCTGAGCAGCCTGTTTACCGTCCTGACCGGCGGCCAGCCGGGAGTGACCCGCATCGCCTACTGGCTGCTGGCGATTTTGCGACTGCTGATTACCCGACCCGTTTCGGGTCTGAAGAGCCTGCTGCCTTGGCGGTTTTCCCGCGAGACGGTGATTCTGCTGGTCATGCAGACCCTGGACGGCCACATCAATATGCGCTGGAAGCGCCGCTGGTACTGGCCGTTCTCCAAGCAGTTGTGCAGTGAAGGCGACCCCATTCCCACGTTTATCCCAGAGGCCAATCGTTTTGCGCAGAAAGCCGCCGAGGCCACGGGTGGCATCGCGCTGAGTTCGCTGTCGGAAATCGCCTTCAATGTCCCCACCACGGCTCACTGCATGGGCGGCTGCGCCATGGCAGACAGCCCCGAGCACGGTGTTATCGACGCTCAAAACCGGGTCTTCAATTATCAGAATCTGTATGTGGTCGATGGCTCAATGCTGTCGGCCAATCTGGGGGTCAATCCCAGTCTGACGATTACTGCGCTGGCCGAGCGGGCAATGAGTTTTATTCCGCCGAAGACCGTCTCAGCTGACGCTGGAGAAACGGTGGATGATCACCACGCCTGACAGAATCAGCGCGATACCAAGTAAAGCGGGCAGATCGAGTCGCTGCCCGTACATCAGATAAGCGACCAGTGCGATCAGCACGATGCCCAGCCCCGACCAAACGGCGTAAACCACACCGAGGGGAATGGACTTCAGGGTGAGTGAGAGCAGATAAAACGACAGGCCGTAGCCAAGTACCACCAGCGCCGACGGCCAGAACCGTGAAAAACCCTCACTGGCCTTCAGCGCGGAAGTGGCCACCACCTCCGCCGCAATCGCCAGACCCAAGTAAGCCCAAGGACTCATGGCCGCGCTCCCCTGTGTATCAACGTTTACCGGTGATATTCACCGGCCCGCTCTGGCTGGTAGGTAACTTCTTTAATCCGCACCCGCAGCTCACCACTGCCAGGCTTCGGCCAAGCGATGCTGTCACCCTGAGACAGCCCCAGCAAGGCACTGCCTACGGGCGCAAGAATAGAGATGGTCTTGCCGCTGTCATCCACATCCTTGGGGTACACCAGGGTCAGGCAGAAAGACTCGGATGACGATTCCACTTCAAAGTGCACGGTGGAGTTCATCGTGACCACCGTCGGCGGCACGTCTTTCGGTTCGACAATCTCCGCCCTCGCCAACTCCGCCTCCAAGGCATCGCGGCCGGGAAATGCCCCGTCGGGCAATGAGTCAATCAAGGTCTCCAGACGATCGGCGTCCAGAGAAGAAATAGTAATACTCGGGTTTTCGTTCATGCCTTTCTCTCGCAAAAAAGCCGGACCACAGGGGCCCGGCTAACAAACTACATCTTACTCTTCTTGCGGAGGGATTGAAGCCCGCTCGCACAATTTCAGTGCAAACGGCAAAGAGGTGCCCAAAGGTCGTTTATATCGACCGCGCATCGCGCTCAGCCGAAGCGGAAACAACGCAATTGCGCCCGCGATATTTGGCTTCGTAGAGCAGGCGATCAACCGTTTTATAGGCCTCATTGACGGTGTGCCCAGGAGGAAATTCCGCGACACCGAAGCTGGCGGTGCACTGCCAGCCCGGTGCAACGGCGTCGAGATCGACCAGCTCAATGTCCCGGCGCAGCCGCTCAGCAACGCCGACCGCCGCCGCCTCATCGGTATTTGGCAAAAACAGCATGAACTCCTCGCCACCGTATCGGGCCGACACATCGCCCAGTCGCGTGCTGTGTTGAATGCGCTCGGCCAGCAGGACCAGCAACTGATCGCCAACGGAGTGGCCATAGCGGTCGTTGACCTGCTTGAAGTGATCGAGATCGATAAGAATCAGACTGAAACCCGGCTGGCGGCGCATGTGCCGCCCGACCTTCTCGCGGAACCCGGTGCGATTACTGAGGCCGGTCAAACCATCGTGCCAGCCAAGCAAGCGCATTTTTTCCAGAGCGCGGCTGCCTGCCACCAGAATCAGCAACAGCGCGAAAACCACCAGAAAGACATTCAAACTGACCTGCGTCAGCAGCCAGTAAAACGTGCCGTCGTAGCCAAAACTGTCTTCATGGGTCGTCGGCGCCCAGATTGACCGCAACAGGCCGGCAACAATGAAGGTGCCGGTCAAAACAAACATCAACGTGTCGAGCGCGGAGCGACTAAAATGTTGGCGAATCTGCCACAGACCGAGGGCAAAGATGATGGCAATAAAGCCGTTCAACACATAGATCCGGACAATTCGGTCCGACAGAATATCGGTGAAATAGATTCTGAGCACCAGTGCCAGCACCGTCAGCGCCGCGACAGGTAACCACTTTGGCTTCGCGCCGCCGTAACGCACCAGACCGTTATAAAACAGCAACACCGCGCCGAAATACAGCAGCGTGGCCAGCAGGACATTCAGCACTTCATCACTGGGCCAAAGCAGTGTCTGCAATGTCATGCCCAGGCCATAACTGATGTAGGCAAGTCCGAAATACACGAAACTCGAAAACTGCTTAAGCCCGAGCCATACCGCGACGAACACAATGCCCATCACGAAGGCAAGCGCGGGGTGAGTCATGGCCAGCAGTGTTTCAGAATTCATCATGAAAAGGTGGACAGCTTCCTAGCAGAGAACCATATGGCAGCGAGAGTTAGCGATTATACCCATCACGCCTGTTTTTCTCTCCCCTAATAGTGAACAAACTTAACACTTCCTTGATACGCATTCGTATTTTTCAAACGGCGTGTAAATCCGGTTTTTGGGCATAAAATAAATTCATAAAAACTATATATTTCAATATCTTAAAAACAAAAAACAGCTTCAATAGTATTCACCAATGTTGTCTATAGAACTTTCCAATGCGTATTTTCCAGAAGGCTTGACTAGACTTCTTCTCGCGAACACAAAAAACAACTTTTGAGGAGACTGACGATGGCGATATCTGCACGTCCAATGCTGTCCGCGATGGCATTGGCGATATCACTGACACTGCCTTTCCAGGCCGCCCAAGCGAGCATGGACGGAAACAAAAACCACAATTGGTGGCCGGAAAAACTCAATCTCCAGCCGCTGCGCCAACACGCTGAAGAATCCAATCCTCTGGCCCCGGACTTCGACTACGCCGACGCCTTTCAGGCGCTGGACCTGAACGCCGTTAAAAAAGATATCGAAGCACTGATGACCAGCTCTCAGGACTGGTGGCCCGCCGACTACGGCCACTACGGTCCCTTCTTTATCCGCATGGCCTGGCACAGTGCCGGCACCTACCGGGTTCAGGATGGCCGCGGCGGTGCGGGCGGTGGTCAGCAACGCTTTGAGCCGCTGAACAGTTGGCCGGATAACGTCAGCCTCGACAAAGCCCGGCGCCTGCTGTGGCCCGTCAAACAGAAATACGGCAAGAGCCTGTCCTGGGCTGATTTGATGGTGCTGACCGGCAATGTGGCACTGGAATCCATGGGCTTCAAAACCTTCGGTTTCGCGGGTGGCCGCGAGGACGAGTGGGAACCCGACATGACCTACTGGGGCCCCGAGAAAGAGTGGCTGGGCGACGAGCGCTACCACGGCGATCGCAAGCTGGAAAACCCGCTGGCCGCTGTGCAGATGGGTCTGATCTACGTCAATCCAGAAGGCCCGAACGGCAACCCCGACCCGCTGCTGGCCGCCAAGGACATTCGCGATACCTTTGGCCGCATGGCGATGAATGACGAGGAAACCGTCGCGCTGATCGCCGGTGGCCACACGTTCGGTAAGGCCCACGGTGCGCACAAGCCGGAAGAGTGTCTGGAGGCCGAGCCCGCTGCCGCCCCCGTTGAACAGCAAGGCCTGGGCTGGAAGAACAACTGTGGCAAGGGTAATGCCGAAGACACCATTACCAGTGGTCTGGAAGGCGCCTGGTCTGCCAACCCCACCGCCTGGACCAGCCAGTACCTCGACAATCTGTTTGCCTTTGAATGGGTGAAAACCAAGAGCCCCGCAGGCGCGGTGCAGTGGGTACCGAAAAACGCCGATCAGGTGAAAATCGTGCCCGATGCCCATGTGGAAGGTAAGCGTCACGCGCCGATCATGTTCACCACCGACCTGTCGCTGAAAGAAGACCCCGCCTACCGCAAGATTGCCAAGCGCTTCCATGAAAATCCGGAAGAGTATCAACTGGCCTTTGCCAAAGCCTGGTTCAAACTCACCCACCGTGATATGGGCCCGCGCACGCGTTACCTGGGCGATTTGGTTCCTGAGGAAACCCTGATCTGGCAAGATCCGATTCCCGCTGTTGAGCACAAACTCATTGGTAACCGGGATATTAAAAAGCTGAAAGCGGCCATTCTCGACACCGGCCTGACCGTCCCCGAGCTGGTTCGCACAGCCTGGGCATCGGCGTCGACGTTCCGTGGCACGGATATGCGCGGTGGCGCCAATGGTGCGCGTCTGCAACTGGCACCACAGAAAGACTGGGCCGCCAACAACCCGGCTGAAGTCGCCAAGGTCATTGCCGAGTTGAAGAACGTCCAGAAGGACTTCAACGATGGCAAATGGGGAGACACCCGCGTATCACTGGCCGACATGATTGTTCTCGGCGGTGCTGCCGCTATTGAGAAGGCGGCCAGCGATGCAGGCGTAGAGGTCACGGTGCCATTCAAACCGGGCCGCGCCGACGCCACGCAAGCGCAGACGGATGTGAGTTCCTTCGCGGTACTTGAGCCCAAGGCCGATGGCTTCCGGAACTACTTTACCGGCAGCGCCCGCCTGTCACCGGCTGAAGCGCTGGTCGATCGCGCGGACATGCTGACACTGACCGTGCCGGAGATGACGGTTCTGGTCGGCGGCTTGCGCGCGCTGGATGCCAATACCGGAGGGGTGAAGCACGGTGTCTTCACCGACCGCCCGGGGACGCTGAGCAACGACTTCTTCGTCAACCTGCTGGACATGTCCACTCAGTGGTCCAAGTCCTCATCGCAGGGCTTGTACGAGGGTCGCGATCGCAGCAGTGGCAAGCTGAAATGGACAGCCACTCCCGTCGATCTGGTCTTTGGTTCTAACTCTGAACTGCGTGCGGTGGCGGAGGTTTACGCCGCTAACGACGCCAAGCAGAAGTTTGCCAACGACTTCGTCAGCGCCTGGAGCAAAGTCATGACGCTGGATCGCTTCGATTTGAAATAGTCTGACAACGGCATGATCAGCCCCGCCGCAGTTCGCGCGCGGGGCTTTTTTATGCGCGGAAATTACCCTTCAATGCGGTGCAGTGCACACACCTTGTTACCCGAGGGATCGCGCAGATACGCCAGATACATTTGCCCCAAACCGCCTTCACGCACACCCGGTGCATCTTCGCAGGACGTGCCACCGTTGGCGACGCCTGCGGCGTGCCAAGCATCAGCCTGTTCCGGGCTGCTGGCGGCGAAGCCAACCGTGCTGCCATTACCGTGGCAGGCCGCTTCGCCATTGATCGGTGAGGTAATCGCGAACACACCGGTGGCAGTAAAGTAGAAACAGCGGCCACGGTCGTCCATCACGCCGGGCTCGTAACCCAGTGCCCCAAGAATCGCATCGTAAAACCGCTTCGACTCGGCAACATCGTTCGCGCCGACCATAACGTGACTAAACATATCCGTTCCTTATTGTTGAGCAAAACAGCCCGCACTATAACGCGTTATTTCCGGCAGGGGGATAAGAAAACGGGCGAGTCAGTCATGACCCGCCCGCTGCGTTTACCGCTTGCCCGGAGACGCAATCAGGGCTGCTGCCAGCCCGGCGTCCAGGTATCGGAAAATGCCGGGCTTGCCCAGCCGGCAGGGAAAGCCGCCGGTGTCATCTGCTCGCCACCGGTAATCACATCGCCCTTATCGTCCTGATACGTCAGCCAGGGAATCGTTGGCTGCCATTCCAGCGGACGTTTGCTCCAGTCGCACACCCCCGTGGCAAAGGTCTGCTCCAGCGCCTGCCAGTCGGCCTCCTGCCACAGCAAATTACCCAAGCCGTAGTCGTCATTGCGATTGAAGGGGCGAAGCTGGCACTGCACCTGATCGCCATGCTTATCGGCACCCGCCACGGTCCGCGGTGTACCGAATACCGTCATCAGCGCTTCCGGACACATGGTACCGGGCACAGCGACACCCTCTACCAAGGCGCACTGGTCTTGGACGCTGTCCGGTTTATTGATCACAATCTTCTGCGCCAGCGGCGTATCGCTGGTATCCAGTTCAATGGCGTCCAGCCAGGACGCCATGGCCAGCAGCGACTGATTCATATAACTCAGATCACCCACCAGCGGCGTTATCCCCCCCCAGTGCACAAAGTTATCGCGATGACCAAACTCGCGCTCCAGCCGCCAGCGAACCCAGTAGCCGTGAACAGCGTCGTGCGCCAGACCGGGGTCCGGGCCGGTCATATTGATAATCGGCACCGTGTCCATATTCACGATGGTGTTCAAAATGCCGGTTCGGTAAGCGTTGGGCAGCGCCGGATAGTCCGGCTTCAGGCGTTCAGCCGTCACGTTCAAACTGGGGTCCAGGCCACCGATATTGGTGTTCAGTGCCAGGAACTTCGCGGGCGAAATAAGGCCTTGCTGCAGCGCCGTCAAGCCATACTGAACACCCTCGTTACCCAGCGGAAATCCCGAAAACGCGTAGCCGAGATCTTTTTCAATCTGGCTCCAGCGGTCGCGGGGGTCCTCTACCGGAAACTGCTCACGCGGCCCGATCATATTCTGCATAAACGTCAGTACATCGCAGCGTACACCGCTGGGGTTCGTATCCTGATCAAAGCGCTCCTCTTCGCTGACCCCGCCGCAACTTGAGGCAGGGTCCACCGCTTCCCCAAACAGCGCAGTGTCAGCCACGGAGGCATTGACCACACCGGCAAGGTGGCCGTAGATCGCATTCTGCTCCAGCAGTGTATAAATCGTGCCGTCTCTCGCCACGATCAACTCCGGCAGATTGCTGGGGTCCTGCAGGTTCTCGACATTCAAACCGAAATAGCGCAACAGCATGTGATAGTCAGCAAACTGCGTGGCGGTACTCATCACATCGGGATAGGTACAGGTAGTCAGCAGACCCTGGTACAGGCCGGGATAGGCATTGGCGATCATATTCTGCGTAATGGCGCCACCGGAACAGCCGGTGCCCACGGTATACCGCAGCTCGCCGTACTGCTCGATAAACCGCTCCTTGGCCATCATCAGCGATTCCGCCTGATAGCTCAGATTACAGTTGTGGCCGAGATTTAGCTGCGCCGTCGACAACACTGACCAACCCAAGCCTAACGCGGTGATGTAGGACTGTTCAATCAACGGGTTACCGGGAATGGTGCCCGCATAGTCATCGGTGCGCGGCGAGCTGGTATCGCGATCACCGCGGCAGTTGCCACCGTGCGTCACCAGCAGGCGTCGGTTCCACTGCGACTGCGGCTGCACCGGCGTCCAGTCCTCGCCGGGCTTATGCAATGTAAAAATCGTGTACTGGTCGCGCGCCTGGTAGCCGATCTCCTGGCGTACGATAAAGGGCACAGTCTCACCGCCGTCGGTGGTGGTCATCGCCACATCATCTGCCGGGTTTTCGAGGTCGTAGGGCTGTAAACCGCTCTGCCCGAAACCGCTCGACTTGTACAGCCAGCGGTACTCCACCGGCTGATTACAGTCTTCATCCAAGGCACTGTCTTGACACGTCCAGGGCTGAAGATGCGGCCCGGTAAACACCGGGCCACCAGAGGGGTGATTCACCACCGTCAGGCTGTTGCCAATATTGGTGCTCAGCGTGTTGTCACCCAGGGCCAGGCCGTCAACACGTCCGACAAATCTCAGCGGATTCTGGGGATCGACAGTCAGCACATCACTGACATCATTATTATTGCGCAGCAGCACCAGCTCTTCAGCGGCCTCGGCGTCCTCGACCAGCACCTCAACCAGCACATCGCCCGCTGACACCATATCAGGACGGTTAGACAGCACTGACAGTGCCGCACGGTCATCTGATCCACCCGGATCAGGGTCCGGGTTGCCACCCGAACCACTGCCGCCAGAGCTACCGCCACCACAGGCGGCCAACAACAATCCAACAGTCAGAATGAGTATCTTATTATTCATGAAGGCTCCCCTCTTAACACCTCACGTTGCCTAGCCTATCGGCTAAACGCGCCACTATGTCACTATATTAGACATCTGTGCAATGTTAAAAACTTGCGCCTTGGTCAGCATAGTTGCTTTACCGCAAAACGCAGGGCAGCCAAAAGCGAAGCGTTACAGGAGCAATCCATTCACTGCAAACCATTCACTGCAAAAGGGAGGGATGAGGTAGTAAGGGCTTGTGCAAAAAAAAGAGGCGGGGCTGGCACGGCTAGCGATCGTCGCCAGCCCCATTGGACTACGCGGTGGTCAGGCACTGCTTCCGCAGAAATTCAAGCACGTCGTCGGCATAGCGCTGCGGCTCATCAATCATGGGCCAGTGACCGCTGTCGGGATAGCTGATCACCTCGGCATCAAAATACCGTTTCTGTCGCTCCGCATACTCGTGGGGAATATACAAATCTCCCTGCCCCCAGATCACCCGGCAGGGAATATTCCTTCCGCTCAACGCCGAGGCCACCAGTTCGAACAGCGCGGCAGTGCTGCGGCTGTTGCGATACAAGGTCAGCACCGCGCGCTTGTGTCCCCAGTCGCTGTGTGACGCCATGCGCCGGGTGAACTCCAGCGGCATGGGTTTGGGATTATCGAGATTCAGCGATAGCCGCAGCACCGGATGAATCGTCAATAACTGGAACAGCTCTCCCAGTATGGGGGTCTGCCAGATACGGGCATATTTGTGCCAGTGATACGCCTCCAGCACACCGGTATTGGTCAGCACCACACTCTTCACCCGCTCGACATTATCTGCCGCCCAGCGAAGGCCCCAGGGGCCGCCGAAATCGTGCAGCACCAAATGAACGTTCTCGATAGCCAACTCGCTGAGCATCGCGTCGAGATAGCGGGCGTAGCCCTCGACGGTGTAGTCAAACTCGGCGGGATGGTCGGCCTCACCGTAGCCCGGCATGCAAGGTGCTACCGCGCGGGAAAACGCCCCCACCTGCGGCAGCACGCCGTACCAGTCAAAGCGTGAACCGGGGTTGCCGTGTACAAACACCACCGCTTCATCGCTCGTCGTGTCGCCGACCTGCGCCACGCGGCAGCGCACACATTGAATTAACAGGTCATTCAGCTGAATCGTGTTTTCGCCCCGCATAGGGATTTCCTTATGTCATCGGCACCGACGACGCGGACATACGATCCGTCGATAGCTATCAATCAATACCTGACCAATTAAGACTCATCCAATCAAAACACGGCTCATTAATAACGGTAGGTCACTTCCAAACCGTAGGTTCGTGGCATGCCCTGCTGAAAATAATCAAAGCCAAAGCCCGCCTGCAAATTGATCGCGTAACTGTCGTATTGTTCGTCAGTCAGGTTCTTGCCCCACAGCGCAATAGTATAGTCCTCGCTCGCGCCGAACCAGGTTAGCCGACCGTTGTACAAGGCATACGCTTCCTGCCGAATATTGTCATAGCCGGTTTTGTCGTTATAGGCGCTGTACCACTGATCGTCCTGATAGTTGGCATTCACATTCAGGCTCAGATATCCGGCATCGATGTTGAAGACTTCGTAATCGATCGAGATATTGCCGCTGATCTTGGGTGCGGAGATAAGCTCATTACCCGCCAGATCCACCATGTCATCGTCGTTATTCATGGTTTGAGAATTCGCCAGGCTCAACTCGGTGTACTCGGTTTCCAGAATACCCAGTCCCATCTGAACCATCAGCTTGTCGGTAACGGCAAACTGCATTTCCGACTCAAAGCCCACCACCTTGGAGCCGCCGGCGTTTTCCAGAAAATTCGACACGCCGACAACGTTAATAAACTGCTGGTCGGTATAGTCGTAGTAGAAGAAGGCGGCATTAATCCGCGCGCGACGATCGAAGAAGTCGGATTTTATGCCGATCTCATAGGCATCGAGATATTCAGGTGCCGCGTAGGCGTTTTCAAACTCACGGGGCTCGTAATATACCCCGGCATTAAAATTACCCGCGCGGAAACCTCGGCTGTAGCTCGCATAGGCCATCAACTGCTCATTAAAGCGATAGTCGACCCCGATTTTGCCCGTCCACTCCCTCTCCACAGCAGTCATACGCGGCGCCGAATCGGTGGTGTAAGGGCCATGGGTGTAGCCCGTTTGCGCCGTCTCTAACAAATCACTCAAGCCAATGCGGCCTTCCAACAACGCGACGATAATCTCTGTCGGCTCAAACGGACTCTGACCACCGACATTGAGGGGAATGAAGATATTATCCACACCGGTGGTATTTCCCGGCACCCATGTGCCTCGCGGCTCGCCGTCGTAACCCAGGCGGGATACGTTCAGATAGGTCAGTTCTATTTCATCTTCGGTGTAGCGCAGGCCCACGTCGACGCCCAGATTTGCCGTGACGTTCCAGCGCAATTGCGAGTACATGGCATAGCTGGTTTTCTCGGTGTCCATACGCTGATCGATAGCGCCAAAATCCAGCAGATAGGGATAGTAGCCACCGCCCCCCGGAAAGGTTGCCGCCACTCGCGTATCCGGCGGTGTGCCGTATATCGCGTAGTTGTTGTGCAGTTTCATATCTTCGGTGGCGTAGTACGCGCCGACAATCAGATCAAAATCGTCCATCAGTGTTGTGGATAAACGCAGGTCCTGGCTGAAGGCTTCGGTCTCCATACCCCAGATAATTTCCAGTAACTCTTCCGGGTTTCCATCGACGTTCTGACGCTGGCCGTAATCAGAAATACTGGCCGAGGTGATGGCGGTTAAGGTAAACGCATCGGTTTGATATTCCAGCTTGTTAACAATCTGGTCCAGGCCCACCGTCAACGGCCCGGTGAAGTTATCCTCCACTTCGTTGTAGCCCAAGCCTTCAGCCGGGCGAGAATAGCCAGTGTTGTCAATAAAGCCATTGTTAGGATGGTCGTACGTGCCAACGCCGGTGCCATCAAACAGCGAACCCAGTCCGGGAATCCCCGAATTATTCGACAGGTCACCACGCGGTTCATTGCGACTGGCATTCGCCAAGGCGTCGTTTTCACCGCGGGTGTATTTGAACACCATGCTCAGCTCGTCAGTAAACTGCATATTCAGCACCAGTCGCGCGGCCTGAAAATCCATCTGCGATAAATCCGGTCCACCCAGACGATTTTCCACGTAGCCATCGCGCCGCGAATAGGAATACGCCAGCCGCGCGGCCAGACGATCCTCGATCAGCGTGCCCTCAATACCATATTCACCCGAGTGCCCGTTGTAATTGCGCAGCCCCTGCTTCAGGTTGATCGCCAGCGGGTCGTTGACCATCGGCGTTTTGGTAACGATGTTAATCGCGCCACCCGTAGTGTTCTTGCCATACAGAGTGCCCTGCGGTCCGCGCAGCACTTCCAGACGCTCTACATCAAAGAAACTCATGCCGTGGGTATATACCGCGCCCATATACGCTTCGTCGCTGTACACCCCAATCGGACTGGCCTGGCTGGAGCTGTAATCCGACATACTTACGCCGCGAATGGAGAAGATCGGCTGCACATCGCCATAGGGGCTGCTGACCTGCATATTGGGGACCTGCGCCGAAATATCATTGGCGCTGGTCAAGCCGAGCTTCTCGAGTTGGGTGCCGGTCATACCGGTGATTGCGATCGGGGTATCCTGGGTGCTTTCAGAGCGTTTCTGCGCCGTTACAATCACTTCTTCCAGCATGGGCGCCGATAGCGCGCTCGCCGAAAAGCCCAACAATAACGTCAGCTTCGCACTGACTGCGATCTTATGAATCGGTTTCGCCATGGTGTTATCAACCTCTAAGGACTGCTTGTTTTTATCGTTTTTAACAATGTATACCCTAGCTAAGGCTGATGGCGATTTTCCGCCAGAAACATTCAGAAAGAGACAATGTGACCTGGCAGAAAAGGATGAGCGTCCGGCATCAATGCGGCTCAGTTTTGCGTCGATAGACTGTCGGCCACACCGTATTCAGCCCGATAATCACTGGGGCTGCAGCCGACGGCAGCGCGGAATGCGCGGGTGAAATTCGAGGCATCGCTGTATCCGAGTTCCTGGGCGATACGGGTGATCGACAGGCGACTTCCCGCCAGCAGTTGTCTGGCGCGATTGCTGCGCTCTTCCACACAAAGTTGCCGATACACCAGTCCCTCCCGCTTTAAGTGGCGGTGCAGTGTCCGACTATTGATATTCAGCGTGGCCGCCAACTCTTCAATACTGGGCAAGCCGTCGTTGGATTCGCGCAGCATCATTCGCGTCCAGGCACCGATATTGCCGCTGCTGACAATGTGATCCACCAGTTGTCGGCAGCGCTGCTCGGCCACAGCCAGCGAGGCCGCGTTTGCCATCGCCGGCTCCTCCCCGAGAATGCTGGTGGGCAAGCGCAGGCACAACCCCGGATGAGGCAAGGCCGCAAAGTGCAGACGCGCCTGAGGCATCAACTGATGATAGCGATCCCGATGCAATGGTGCGGGAATCGATAATTCCAAATCGTAATGGGGCAGCGCGCCCTGAATCAGCTCCTGCACATCCGTCAGTGCCGCGACGGCCAGCATCTCGATATGAAAGGCCAGGCAATCGGAGGACATCGCCAGGGTTGGCAAAAACCGCATCTCCGCCCCTTGCGGGGTCACGCGGTACTGCATTCGGAAGGCGGGAAACACCAGACGAAAAAAGCGCGATGTGAGACGCATGGCATAGTCCACCGTCGGGCTGGAAAGCATGGCGTAACCCACCAGGGCGTGGTTGCGCAGGCGGATGGAACGCCCCAGTTCCAGCGGCAGATCGCGACCGCCAATGCCCATAAGCGCCGAGACCAGCCGCTCGAGTTCTTCAAGACTCAGTTGGGCTTCCGGGTCATTCAGCAGTGTCGGCGAAATCCCCGCAGCATCCCATACCTCGGCCGCATTGATGCCATGCCGCCCCAGCAGACGCGGTAGCTCGATGTAGTAACGGGCGGGCACAGCGGCCCGCAGGGCATTTGCTGAGACTGTCATGAAATGACCATATCAAGTCCGAAAATGACAGGCAACACGCGCCCCATCCCCCAATAATCAGCTCGCACACAGCATTCTAATAAGGAGAGATTGTCATGATTCGCCTGACTCTGATTGAGCACGGTGGCACCCCACATGAAGTCAGCGCCTCGGCGGGCAGCAGCCTGATGCAGGCCGCGGTCGATAATGCCGTCCCCGGCATCGACGCCGATTGCGGCGGCGGCTGCGCCTGCGGCACCTGCCACATCAAGGTTCCCGCGGAATGGCGAGAACGGGTGGGCGCGCCCAACGATATCGAGTCGATGATTCTCGACCAGACACCTGAGCGCGACGACCATTCCCGGCTCGCCTGCCAGATCACCCTGGAACCCCAACTCGATGGTCTGGTGGTTCATATCCCCGAATTCCAAATGTAAATCCGGCAGCGCCAACGACAAGCCAATAACAACAAGGAGCCCACAGCATGAGCACACTGACCACGCTGCATGACAGCGAATTGCGCGACCCCTACAGCGTCCCGCTGGACAGTATCGACCTGAGCGACCCTCGCCTGTTTTCCCAGAACCGCTGGCAAGAGTACTTCAAGCGCGTACGCGATGAAGACCCGGTTCACTACATTGCCGACAGCCCCTTTGGGCCGTTCTGGTCGGTTACCCGCTTTGACGACATTGTCGCGGTAGATACCAATCATCAGGTGTTTTCCTCTGAACCCTTTATCATGATCGGCGACCTCGACCCCGATCTGCCCATTGAGAACTTCATCTCCATGGACCCGCCCAAGCACGACGAACAGCGCGCCGCCGTGCAGTCCGTCGTCGCACCGCGCAACCTGCAAGCGATGGAAGCCCTGATCCGGCAGCGCATCGGCGCCATCCTCGACGAGCTGCCCGTAGGCGAAGCCTTCGACTGGGTTTCGACGGTCTCCATCGAACTGACCAGCCAGATGCTGGCCACCATCTTTGACTTCCCCTACGAAGAACGGCACAAGCTGCCCTACTGGTCCGACATCTCCACCGCCGCCCCCGAACTGTCCGGCGGCAAGGCCAGCAAGGAAGAGCGCTTCGCCGCCCTCGCCGAGATGGTCAATGCCTTTTCGGCGATCTGGGCGCGCAAGGCCGCCGAGCGCGAGGCGGGACAGCCAGCGGGCTTCGACCTGATCAGCCTGCTACAGGCCAGCGAGGATACCCGCGACATGATCAACCGCCCGGCGGAGTTCATGGGTAACCTCGGTCTGCTGATCGTCGGCGGCAATGACACCACCCGCAATTCGATCACCGGCAGCGTGCTCGCCATGAACCGGTTTCCCGAGGAGTTCGACAAGCTGCGCCGCGACCCCTCGCTGATCCCGAATATGGTCTCGGAAATCATCCGCTGGCAAACGCCACTCGCTCATATGCGCCGCATCGCCACCTGTGACACCGTGCTGGGCGGCAAAAAAATCCGCAAGGGCGACAAAGTGGTCATGTGGTATATCTCCGGCAACCGCGACGAGCGGGTGATCGCCAATCCCGATCAGGTCTTAGTGGATCGCGCCAAAGCCCGTCACCACCTGTCCTTCGGCTTCGGCATTCACCGCTGCATGGGTAACCGTCTGGGCGAGATGCAACTGCGCATCACCTGGGAGGAAATCCTCAAGCGCTTCGAGCGAGTGGAAGTGCTGGCTGAGCCAGAGCGCGTGCACTCCAATTTTGTGCACGGCTACGCGGCGATGCCGGTGAAACTTCATCCCAAGGCAAGCTGACGGTCAACCGCCCGTCGTGATGCAATGGCATGACGATGGGCGGCAATACGGCCCGGCGCGAAACCCTAGGCGAAGTGTAAAAGCGGCCAGCCATTCTTTATCGGCCAGCCCTGATCATAAGCAGACAACCTAGCGGCGGCGCGAAGCGGCGATATTGAGCATATTCCCGGTCATCATCAGTGCACCGCCCAGCAGAATAGCGACCTCGAAGGGTTCGGCGTAGAACACAACCCCAATCAGTGCAATGAGAGGTAAGCGGAGAAAGTCCAGCGTGACCACGGTGGAGACTTCGGCATGCGCCATGGCTTTCGCCATACAGAAATGTGCCGACAAGGCCATCAGACCAATCGCCAGCAGCCACCCCCATTGCGAGCCTACCGGCCATTGCCATTGCGGCAGCGCCAGTATGCCGCCAATGGGCAGTTGGATCAGGCACATGTAAAACAGAATGGTGAGTGCCGGCTCGCTGCGGCTAAGTGCCTTCGTCGCGGTGTGCGATGCTGAATAGCAAATGGCGGAAGCAATGACGATGAGTGACGCGGTATTCACCACGGCCAGCCCGGGCTGAACAATGATCAGCACACCCACCAAGCCCAAGCCTATCGACAACAGCTTTCGACCATTGATGCGCTCTCCCAGCGTCACCGCGGCAATCAGCATCGTCCACATTGGTACCGTAAATTCCAGCGCAAACACCTCGGCCAGTGGCAACAGGCCAATGCCGACAAACCAACCGTACTGGCCGCCAAAATGAAAGACATTGCGCAGGGTGTGCAGACCCGGTCGCTGTGTGCTCAGGCCTTGGCGTCGGCCGGACAGCAACACCACCAGACTGATAGCAATCAGACCGATGACGCTGCGGAAAAACAGGCTCTGAAATACCGGCAGCTCGCCGCTAAGCTCGCGGGCACCAACTGCCATCAGGCTAAAAGACGCCAGCGCGCCCAACATCCACACTACCGCAAGCATAGCGACACAAATCTCGTTCGTTATTCAGGCCCGTTGAGCCCGGCACCACACACTAACCGGCGGACAGTTTCAAACCCAATACACCGAGCATGATCAGTACAAGACTGGCGCCCTTCATCAGATCGACGGGCTCCGCGAACAGCACCGCGCTGAACAACACCGTTCCCGCAGCACCAATGCCGACCCACACCGCATAGGCGGTACCCACCGGCAGGGTACGCATGGTCAGTCCAAGCAAGGCAATACTGATAATCATGGCGGACACCGTTAACAGTGTTGGCCAGGGACGGGTAAATCCTTCGGTATATTTCAGGCCGATGGCCCACGCGATTTCAAAGCAGCCCGCTACCAATAACAGTAACCAGTTCACGGCCCATTCTCCTGTAATGGGGCCGTCCCCGACTGAGTTGGAGCGGTGAGGTCGTCCTCACTTCACGAATGACAAGGCGGTTTCCCGCTGACAGGAACTGTAGCACAGCCCGCAGGCTTATTGGTTTTTGCTTAGTGCTGGCTGGCGAACCACTCGTCGGCGCCAAGGGTAAACAGCACATGCTCCTCAAGCGGATGTGAGGCGGGGACGGCGGGGGGAAGAAAATTGCGACCGGTGTTGCGCATACCCAGTCGCTGCATCACCGCCTGAGAGGGCGTATTGCTGCTCGCGGTAAACGAGACCACCTCGTCCAGCGCCAGGTCAGTAAACGCAAAAGCCAGCGCTCGCCGGGCGGCTTCCGTTGCATAGCCCTTTCCCCAATACGCGCTGTGCAGTCGCCAGCCGATCTCCACGCAGGGCGAAAATGGCAGCTCGACAATGGGGCGATTCAGACCGACAAAACCGATAAAGGCGCCGCTGTCGCGCAAGCGCACAGCCCAAAACCCCCAGCCATTGTCGGCGATCAAGGCTTTGCAGCGTGCGGCCATGGCATCGCTGTCCTCTCGGCTTAAACAGCTAGGGAAATAACGCATGATCTCCGGATCGGCGTTGAGCTCAGCGAAGACCGGCAAGTCCTCGTCGCGCCACTGACCGAGTGTCAGGCGCGGTGTTTCCAGTTCAATACTCTCGCTCACGATCACGCCCCATCAGTCCTCTGATGATGTCGCCGTGCGAATACTTGCCGCCAGGTCCGCCGGCAACGGCATCGGTTTAACGGGGCTGACATTGGCCCCGCCGGTATTTCCCTGTGGTACCCAGCCGGGCGCCGTCAGCGCTGCCGCGCCGATAATCCTGAGACACTGCCCCCACCCCTCTCTCGCGGCGCGATTGCGCCACGCCCAGCGCAGCATAAGCACATGCACCTTCACATGCCAGTACGTGGAAGCCTGCCCGAGCACATGTGCCCGTTCCAGATAGGCAAACTCCTCACGCACACGCCCTTGGCCGCGCGCCTGTTCGGCCGCGACCAGCTCTACCTCAACAAAGGGCGCAATGCGCTTCGCGAAGCGGCTCACAAGGGCACAGCGGTGCTTAGAAAGGCCAACTGATCTCCTACGATGCGGCTGAACATCGGCTCGACATAGGGTTGAAAATGCCCGGTCTGATACTCCCGCAGCTCAACATTGGCGTACTTCGGCGCCGCCTTGATGCCGGGCTTGGCCGGGGTCGTCACGTCTTCGGTAGCAACCTGCATCAGCACCGGCATCGAGAGCTTGGACAGTGCCTTTATCGGCGAATACAGGCCCACCGACGTGGCAAAGCGCGCGGCAATACGGCGATCCAACTGGCGATCCTCGGGCACCAGCTCGAGGTAGCCCTGAGACTCGCCGGGCGAGGTCATAATGGCCAGTTCCCCCGGCTCACCGCTGGACAGAATATAGTGCGGTGACAAGCCGAGCATTCCGCGCAGCGTATCGTAACTGCCGTGCAGGGTGAGTGACAGAATCTTTGGCAGACTGATCATCCCCAGCGATGCAACACCACTGAGATGGGGCACCTGCGCCATCACGGCGGCGATACCGGGCACTTCCGATGCCACTTGCAGCACGTGACCGCCACTCAGAGAGGTGCCCCACAGCACCACGCGCTTGGGATCAACACCGGGTAATTGACGTGCAAACTCAATCGCCGCTTTCCAATCCTGATGCTGTTTTTTTACGTCCAGCAACTGCCGGGGCTCACCGTCGCTCTCGCCGAAATGACGGTAGTCAAACACCAGACTGGCATAGCCCGCCTCGGCAAATTTTTCGGCATACGCAGCCAAACGCATCTCTTTGATGGCCGCCAGCCCGTGGGCCATGACCACAATCGGATACGGCCCCTCGGTATCAGGCTGAAAAAACCACGCGGCACAGGAGCTACCCTGAGAATCAAACCGAATATCCTGCTTCATACACCGTTCCTTTATCTCAATTTATTATGGTGTTGCCTGTTATACACCGCTCCACGCGGCCTTCAATGTGGATGCCGGACAGCTAGCGCAGGCCCGACCAGCGAAACGCGCGCCGCAAAAACTGCGTCGCGTTGTCACGCACAATCTCCCCGTGAGCCATGACCAGCACCTCGGGCTGCCAGGCCAGTATCTGCTGAAGGTGCTGACGTACAAGCCGCCGCGAAAACAGAAAGCTCAAACGCCAGTCCAGCGGCATCTTGCCATGGGGGGCAACGATGCCGGTAAGACGCGCCAGCACGCGGTGCCAGGGGCGGAAGGCCTCCGGTGAGAAGTTCTCAACCAAGTCTGCGACCAGCAGCACGGTCGACGTTCGATGAAAAAACACCGCCTCCTCCATCGCCCGGGAGCCGGTAAACATGAGCGTATTGATCTCCGCCTGCCAGGGCATCGCCTCATTGCCAAGCTCGCCGGTGAAGTGAATATCAGGCCGCTTTGCCATGACTTTTGCCGTGCCGTACACCTCCGCAGCCGGGCAGTGCTGCTGCCAGTCTTTCAAAAACAGATGGTGCAGCGCATTGGGCGCTACCAGATAGCGAACCGGGCCCAGCTCCGCCAGCGCGCCTGCCAGCTCGGCGCTGTGGCGAACCGGGCTGTGTACCCAGAGGCCGCCATCACTCAGCCGGATAACCGTCATCCGTGTGCGATAAGGCAGGCCCAGAAACGACACGGTTTCCCCGTCGACCAGCCAGAGATTTTCTGCCAGTTTTTCCATTACAACGCGCGATCCCGTCATTGTTTTCCGATCAACTATACGCCGCCAGTATGGCCGCCAATTTTCGCAACATTTTGTTGCATAAGCGTTTTTTCGCACAGTGATTGTGCGCAGTCCCTCTGATAACGGCGGCGAAAACACCGCCTGGCGACTCGCTCCATCGCCACGGCTCATCGGCGATCGCGCGTTTTTTAAGCACGTCACCCGCGCCGTTTTCCACCGCCCGGCATGATTTCTGCAGCCTGTTTGAGACACAAGGGACTCTCAACCCCCTCGGATCGGCCCCGGACGAAAGCCTCAGGGCCACCGAAAAATCGGCGAATAATCGCCCCGGGGTTTAGCAAAGCCTTGCTGTGCAGCCACCCTAACTGTGCCGCTAAGCGGCAGCGCTTCGCTAAGCTCCTGGACACTGTTTCACAACACAGGAGTGATCAATGCTACTTGCAACGGACCTCGACGGCACCTTTCTGGCAGGTGATCCGGAGAGCCGACTGAAACTGTACCAGCTCATTTCCGCTCACCCCGATATTCAACTGGCCTTTGTCACCGGACGCGGTCTGGAATCGGTGATTCCCCTGCTGTCCGACCCGACGATTCCCGAGCCGGACTACATTATTTGCGACGTGGGCTGCACCGTGGTCCACGGTGAATCCCGACAGGCCGTGCAGCCTATTCAAGGCAGTATCGATGCCCTCTGGCCCGGCGCCCAAACCATCGAGGCCGCATTGGAAAGTATGGAGGGGCTACAACGTCAAGAGGTGCCACAGGAACGTCGTGTCTCCTATTTTTGCGAACGCAGTGCCGTCACCGACGAGCTGGTTGCCATCGGTGAATCGCTGAACTGTGATGTGCTGTTTTCGGCAGGCAAATACCTCGACTTTCTGCCCCGCGGCGTCAACAAGGGTCGCACGCTGATACAGCTCGTGGAGCATCTTGGTATCGACCCGGAACTGGTGATGGTGGCCGGCGACACCCTCAATGACCTGTCGATGTACCAGCAGGGATTCAAGGGCGTTTGCGTGGGCGAGTCCGAGCGCGAACTGCTGGAGCAAACAGAGCATCAGGCGCGGATTTATCACGCCGAACGCCCCGGCTGTGGCGGCATTCTCGAGGCCTTCGAACACTTCGGCTTTCTCGGTCATGCCGGTATCGAAGCCGAAGTGCCGGACAATGTGAAATCCGGCAAATCAGATCTGGTCATGGTTTACCACCGCCTTCCCTATGAGGAAGTGGTGGAAAACGGTGAGCTGATCCGCCGCCGCCCCAAATCCCCCAACGGCATCATTCCCACTCTGCTGAGTTTCTTTGCCGGTGGCACCTCCGGTGCCTGGGTCGCCTGGTCGATTGACGACCCGGAACAGGGCCCCTTCCAGACCCACACGGATGTCGATACCAGTCGCTATGAAAAACTGGTGGCCGCACGCGTGCCACTGAGCAAAAGTGACGTGGATATCTTCTACAAGAAATTTTCCAAGGAAGCCTTCTGGCCCACGCTTCACACCTTCTGGGAGCGCGCCAGCTTTCGCGACGAACACTGGCAGGTCTTTCTCAAGGTGAACCGCCTGTTTGCCGAGAGGGCGGCGCAGGAAGCGGCGGAAAATGCCGTGGTATGGATTCACGACTACAACCTGTGGATGGTGCCCGCCTACCTGCGCGAGCTGCGCCCGGATGTCACCATTGCGTTCTTCCACCACACCTACTTCCCGTCGGCGGATGTGTTCAATGTGCTGCCCTGGCGCCGCGATATTATCGGCAGCCTGCTGCACTGTGACTACATCGGCTTCCACATTCCGCGTCAGGCCGAGAACTTTGTCGATGTCGCGCGCGGCGTGACGCCACTGGAAGTCACCGAGAAACAGAGCTGCGCACCGCGCTATCTCACCTACGGCTGCGCGGTTGGCCTCGACGAGATGAGCACCGAGATCAAAGTGAACGACCGTCGCATCGGGCTCGGCGCCCACCCGGTCGGGCTGGATTTGAACCGGGTGAAAAGCGCCTTGGCCAACACGGACATTCAGGCTCGCATGGAATCCCTGCGCGAAGAACTGAGTGGCACGCGCATGGTGCTGTCGGTAGAGCGACTGGATTTCACCAAAGGCATTATCGAAAAACTCGACGCCTATGAACGCATGCTCAACGAACATCCGGAATCGCTCGGCAAGGTCACGCTGCTCATGGTCTGCGTGCCCGCCGCCGAGGGCATGACGATTTACGAAGAGCTGCAATCGCAGATTGAACAAACCGTGGGCCGGATCAACGGACGCTTCTCGCGGGTGGGCTGGACGCCCCTGCAATTCTTCTTCCGCTCGCTGCCCTTTGAAGAACTGGTGGCCTACTACGCCATGGCCGATGTGATGTGGATTACCCCGCTGCGCGACGGCTTGAATCTGGTGGCCAAGGAATACGTCGCGACTCAGGGCCTGACCGATGGCAGCGGCGTGCTGGTGCTGTCGGAGTTTGCCGGGGCCGCCGCCGAACTGCGCGGCGCCATCCTCGCCAATCCCCATCATCCACAGGAGCTTGCAGACACCTGTTACTACGCGCTGGCAATGAGCCGCAGCGAAGCCCGCGACCGGCTCAGTGAAGCCTATGAAATTGTCTGTCGCTACGACATTGCGCTGTGGGGTCAGGAGTTTGTCGATGCCGTCACTCAACGGCGCGACCAGCGTCTGCAGCCGGTCACCGCACTGCCCGGCTGTGCCGTGGCCTAGCGTCAACGACTGAACTCTACCAGGCACCGGAAACACCGGGCGGTCGTCATACCGCCCGGCACAACAAGCAATAACACGCGGGAGAACATCATGTCGCTGAGAAACGGCATTCAACTCATCTGCTATCCCAACCGCATTGGGCAGGATCTGAAAGACCTCAAAACCGTGGTGGATAGGCACCTGTCCGACGCCATTTGCGGCCTGCATATTCTGCCGTTCTTTCCGTCAAATGCAGACAACGGCTTCTCGCCACTGACGCACAAGGAAGTCGATCCGGCCTTTGGCAACTGGGATGATATCGAAGCGCTGTCAGCGGAATACGATCTCTGCGTGGACTTGACGGTCAACCACATCTCCGACGAATCGCCGGAGTTCACCGACTTCATTGCCAAGGGCTTCGATTCCGAATACGCGGAGCTGTTTGTCCACGTCGACAAGTTTGGCGACATCAGCCCGGACGATATGGCGAAGATTCATATCCGCAAAGAGAAGGAACCGTTTCGCGAAGTGACGCTCGCCAACGGCGACACCACCCGCGTGTGGTGTACCTTCACCGAGCAGCAGATCGATCTGAATTACGAATCGGAACTGGCCTACCGACTGATGGAAGGCTATATCGCCTTTCTTACCGGCAAGGGTGTCAAACTGCTGCGACTGGATGCCTTTGGCTATACCACCAAGCGCATCGGCACCAGTTGCTTTCTGGTCGAGCCCGAGGTCTACCGTATCCTCGACTGGATTAACGAGGTGGCCTATAAACACGGCGCCGAATGCCTGCCCGAAGTGCACGACCACACCAGCTATCAGTACGCTATCGCGCGCCGCAATATGCACCCCTACGGCTTTGCGCTGCCACCCCTGCTGCTCTATTCACTGCTCGACGCCAACAGCGTCTATCTGAAAAACTGGCTGCGCATGTGTCCGCGCAATATGGTCACTGTGCTCGATACCCACGACGGTATTTGCATTCCCGATGTCGAGGGCGTACTGCCCGACGAAAAAATCCGCGTGCTGATCGACAACATCGATGCCCGCAGCGCCGACCCGATCATGCGTCGCTCGGCAGCGAACATTCACAGTGTCGGCGCCATCTACCAGCTCACCTGTACGTTTTACGATGCACTGATGCAGAACGACGATGCCTACATCGCCGCCCGCGCTATCCAGTTCTTCACGCCCGGTATTCCTCAGGTGTATTACGTCGGCCTGTTTGCCGGTTGCAACGACCCCGAGCTGATGGAAGAAACCGGCGAGCTGCGCGATATCAACCGGCATTTCTACAGTCTGGAAGAGGTGGAAGACGAGGTCGAGAAACCCGTCGTCAAACGCCTGCTGGCGCTCATGCGCTTCAGAAACAATTACCCGGCATTCGACGGCCACTTCGAACTGAACTACTCCAACGATTCCAGTGTGGCGATGGCCTGGCGCCACGGCGAGTACTACTGCCATCTCTTTGTGGATTTGAATTTCAACACCAGCAAAATTGAGTATGTCGACGTGGAAAGCGGGGAGAGTCTCAGCCTGAGTTTCTGAGCAGCGACGGCGTCGGCAAGGCCATTCAGCCGTTGCCGACGCCTTTGGCAATGAGCACCGCCAGCAATGGGAAGATCATCAGCAACACCAGCTCCAGGCGTTTAATCAGCACGATTGACGGGGAAACCGCCAGTACGTCGCCGGCCTGTCGCTGCAACTTGAGCAGCGCAACCGTCGGAAACAAGGACATCGCCGCCACCAGCGCAAACAAGCTTAGCTTGGCGTGGAACAGCGGATTCGCGCTGTAAAAGGCCGACGCCTTGCCCACCATCAACCAAAGCAGCAAACCTGCTGCCAGAATGATCATCGCCGCCAGACCGTAGACCCGGTCCAGCAACAACAGACGTCGGAGTTCGCGGCGTGGCAAGCGGTGCGACAGCAAGAGATTCTGCGCCACCAGCATCGCAGCCAGCAGCATGATGCCGACAAAGTGCGCGTAACGAACCAGCGTATCGTCCATAGCCTTCTGTTCCCTGCATTCAGGATGGGTGGCGGCGGTGCTGCTTTCGCGAGAAAAACCACGAGCCGACGCTGAGTATCGCATAGAGCGTGACAATGAAAACCAACTGCTCGGGCTGGTTCCGGTATTCGTAGCTGAAAATCAGCACCGTCCCCACGAGCAAGCCCAGAAACGCGATCACGGTCACCAGCAGCGACGACTGGGTCTGCGCCCGAATACGAAAGTTGGCATAGGCCATCAGCAGCGACACCAGCAAGAAGGTCACGCTGGCAAACTCCAGAATCATCTGCAGGCTGCCTGCCAGAATCAAGGCGAACGCCAACGCCGCCATGCAGAGGATCGCATACACGGGAATACGGTTCTTGCGCATCGCCAACGCCGCCGGAAAAAACCCGTCCGCCGCAATCACCGCCATCTGTCGCGACGCGCCAAACACCGTTCCACTGATAGCACTGCTGGTGGCCAACATCGCATCGCGCCCAGCACCACCAGATCAGTGCCCCAATGGCCCAGCACATTATTGGTTCCCGCCGCCAGCGCATACTCCTCATTGGCGATGATTTCATCAAAGGGAATCGCCAGGATGGCCCCCAGCGAAATGACGAAGTAAATCAGAATGGCGATGAAAATGGCCGAGTAAATCGCGCGCGGAATATTCCGTTCCGGCTCGTCCATTTCGTTCACCGCGTTAATCACCAGCTGAAACCCCTCGTAGGCCACAAAGGTCAGCGAGGCGACGATGAGCACCGAGATCATACTGACCTCGCCCTGCTGCTCCAGCAATACCGGCAGCGTGGTCTGGCTGTTATTAATCAGTACAAAGGAAATAATCGCGAGAATCACCAGCTTGGTATACACCATCAGATCCTCGATTTTGCCCATGCCCTTCACGCTCCAGACATTAATCAGCGTAAAGACCGCAATCACTGCACCGGCCACCAGCTTGCGCACCATCTCGCTGTCGGAGAAGGCAAAACGGCTGATCGCATACGAGGAAAACGTATAGGCATACAATGCCAGCGTGCTGATATAGCCGAAGATAATCCACCAGCCGATCAGCGAGGCCGCAAACGGCGAGCCCGGAAATGTGCGTTTGAAGAACGAGTAGGTGGCGCCCTCATCCTTGTAGTACACACCCAGCTTGATATAGGAGTAGGCCGCGAGCGACGCAATCAGGCCACCCACCAGAATAACCACCGGCGTGAACACACCGACCATCGCGACAGATATCCCCAGAATGGTGAAGATACCGCCGCCCACCATGCCACCCAGCGCAATCGCGACCAGTTCGGGCACGCCCAGCGTTTTACCGCGAGGACGATGTGCAGAGGGTTTAGCAGGTTTGTGGAAGATCATAAAACAGTCTTTCCTCGCGTAGAGAAAAAGTCGACAAGATACAACGGCACCTTAGATCGGTGGGTTCAGCAAGGGATTGTTTCGAAGACATTCAACCGCCAGATCAACAAAGGCGCGAATCTTAGCGTTGGCTTTGCGCCCCTCCAAATACACGATACTGACTGGCATCGACGGCGGTTCAAACTCGCCAAGCAAGCGCACCAATGAGCCGTTAGCGAGCTCATCTGCCACCTGGTAAGACATCAACCGAGTAATCCCGCCACCCATCAGTGCAGCCTGAATCGCGCCAGCATTTTGATTGTACTGCACACGCGGGGACAGCTTCACTTTTCGTTTACCGAAGCTCCAGCTACTCAGGGGCTCGGCGGCGGTGGACTGAATAATATCGTGATTCACCAACGCTTCAGGCGTGTCGGGAATACCTCGGCGCTCTAGGTACGTCGGCGAGGCACAAACCACACGGCAAACATCGCCAACATGCGTAGCAAAGAGGCTAGAGTCAGCTAGGTGGCCAATGCGCACCGCAACATCGAAGTTGTCTTCCAGAAGATTGGCAACACGATCTAAAAACACCGCGTTCACCGAGACCCTGTCGTACTCCGCCAGATAGCTCTGAATAATCGGCGTGATGTATTTCTGCCCGAACAGCACAGGCGCCGTAACCGTCAAGCGGCCGCTCGGCGCAAGATAGCTGCCGGTAACTGCGGCATCCGCCTCTTCAACACTTTCAAGGATCGCCTTGGCATGACTGTAATAACGCTGCCCCGCATCAGTTAGCCGCACATGGCGCGTCGAACGGTGAAACAGTGGAATGCCCAATGCAGCCTCAAGCCGGGCCACGGAGCGCGTCACCGCTGGCGCGGACAAATCCAGCATACGGCTGGCATCCACAAAGCTGCCCTCTTCAACAACCGTGGCGAACACCCGCATCGCTTCCAGTTTATCCATATCGCTTCACCGGTTCCCCTGTTCTTCGACCATTTAATTATTGCACAGGAATAAATAGATAACTGAAAGACAAACCAATTATTAACCTGCACTAAATATTCAAACTACTCCTTGATGACTCAACAACCAAGGAGATTACGATGTCACACTTTCCCATTCCCAATAACCTCGACGAGGCACCATCACATTCACAGCCACTGCTGCAGGCTGTAAACGATTCGCTGGGCTCGGTTCCCAATCTGTTTCGTATACTCAGCCACAGCCCTGCCGCCCTCAACGGTTACCTGCAACTCAACACCGCACTGGGCGAAGGACAGCTCGACGCCGCCACCCGCGAGCGCCTAGCGCTGGCCGTTTCCCAGCAAAACGACTGCCAGTATTGCCTGGCTGCTCACAGCTATCTGGGCAAGCATGTCGCCAAGCTCAGCGAGGCTGAAATACTCACCAACCGTCACGGCTCCTCCGGTGATGAGAAAGCCGCCATCGCGGTGAACTTTGCGGTGCAACTGGTGCAACAGCGCGGCGCCGTGCAAGGCAGCGACATTCAGGCAGTACTGGACGCGGGCTACAACCGCGCCGAGCTACTCGAAATCATCGCCCACGTCGCCCTGAATACGCTGAGTAACTACGTCAACACCGCATTGGCAACGGATATCGACTTCCCACCCATCGCATCACTGGATCACTGATCCCCCACCTGGGAGCGGCACCACTCTGATTCCGGCCGCTCCCTTTTTTAGTCCTCACACTACGTTTTTCGTCACCAGACAGAGAGCCCAATATGAACCGACCACCCCTTCCCCCTTTCGATCATGCCAAGGCGACAGCAAAAGTGCGCCTGGCAGAAGACGGCTGGAATAGCCGCAACCCCGAACAGGTTGCCCGGGCCTACAGCGAAGACAGTCGCTGGCGAAACCGCGCCGAGTTTCTGCAAGGCCGCACCGCCATCCGGGCTTTTCTCAGCCGCAAATGGCAGCAGGAGCTGGACTATCGACTGATCAAAGAACTGTGGGCGTTTCAAGATCACCGCATTGCGGTGCGCTTCGCCTATGAATACCGCAACGATTCCGGCCAGTGGTTTCGCGCTTACGGCAACGAGAACTGGGAATTCGACGAGCACGGCCTGATGCGTTGGCGCATCGCCAGTATTAATGAGCACCCAATTGGCACGAACAAACGCCAATTCCACTGGCCCCTAGGCCGCCGCCCCGACGATCACCCCGGACTTTCAGAGCTGGGCTTTTAATTCTTCACCAGGAGGCACCATGACAGCCACGACCTCACCCACCCAAGGTGTTCACCACCTTGGCCTCACCGTACCCGACTTATCGGCAAGCCTGCGGTTTTTTACCGACGCCCTGGGCTACAAAAAAGTGGGAGAGCGGCCGGATTACCCCGCCGCTTTCGTTACCGACGGCCACACTATGCTCAGCATCTGGCAAGCCAAAACCGCATCCCGCGCCACCCCGTTCGACCGGCACCATCACCTCGGCCTGCACCATTTTGCCCTGCTCACAACGGCGCTAGACGAGCTGTATCACCAGCTTTCACAACGCCAGGACACGGTGATTGAGTTCGCGCCGCAGCCGGTAGGCAACGGCCCGGCTCGCCACATGATGTGCCACATTCCCGGCGGTCTTCGCTTGGAGCTGATACAGCCATGAGCTTTCATCAGGGCGAGTTACACATTCAATCGCAACTGGGCGTGCGGGAAAAAGTCGCCGCCTGGGCCTGCCGCGCCATTCGCTCACACATGCCCGATCAACACCGGGAGATGTTTGCCACGCTCCCGTTTATGGTGGTCGCTGGGCAAGATGCCGAACGGCAGTTGTGGGCGACCCTGCTAACTGGCGAACCCGGCTTTGTACAATCGCCCGGCCCCACCCGGCTTTGCATCCACAGCCAGCCTACGCCGGAAGATGCCTTGTTCGGCAGTTTCCAGCGTGGCGCAGCCATCGGCCTGCTGGGTATTGATCTGGCCAGCCGCCGACGCAATCGCGCCAACGGTCGCGTGCAACAAAACACTCGCGGCAGCTTCAATATCGACGTCACCCAGTCCTACGGCAACTGCCCGCGCTTTATTCAGCCCCGTTGCTGGCACTGGCAAGCAAACCCGGTGAAGCCTCGCGACACGAAAAGCCTCGTGCTGGATACCGACGCACAGCGCTGGATTCGTCAGGCCGATACCTTTTTTATTGCCAGCGGGCTCACCGCCAGCGCTGGCGAAAACCACCCGCCGCTCGGCTTTGACGCCTCACACCGAGGCGGGCCTGCGGGCTTTGTCGAGGTACTCAATCCCCGTCAGCTACGCTTCGACGACTACCCGGGCAATAACTTCTTTAATACGCTGGGCAATATTCTTTTGCAGCCTCGCGTCGGTCTGCTTTTTGTGGACTTCGAACAAGGCAGCCTGCTGCAAATTACTGGCCGCGCCACCATCGAATGGCAAGCCGACAAGCGAACACAAACCGATGAGGCTCTTCATCGTGTCCGGGTTGATATCGACGCCCTGCGCATACTGCACCACGTACTACCGCTACGCTGGCAACCCCGCTGAAGGCCATCACTGGCATTGGCGCTCACGCTGACTCAGCAGCGCATCGACCGACAGCCGTCCACCGCCCCACAGCATCACCATCAACAATGCGAACCCCCAAAGCAGGTGTTCGCCCAACGCAGCGGGCTGTATTACCGACAAGCTGATAACGGCCACCGCATTCACCACAAACAGGCCCGCCGCCGAAAAACGGCTGAATAAGCCCAAGGTCAGCAAGGCAGGAAACAACAACTCACCCAGTGTTCCCAACCACGCGGCGATCATTGGCGAAAGTAGCGGAACCTGATACTCGAATTCAAATAAAAACATCGTCGCGCCCCAGTCCTTAACCTTGGACAGGCCAGCGGGAAAGAACATCCAGCTCACATACAGGCGCATCGCCAACAGGCTCAGGCTTTGCAGGCGCTCGGCCGGATAGGCCAGCACCGCATTAAAACGGTTAACACGTGAAAAATACGTACTCATCATGGCATCCTCATTCAGTCATCGTGGGTGAGCGCAGTCCAACAACGAGCTGCTCTCGTATGGCGTGATCTAGCCACTGTTCAAAAGGGGTATCACCGGCGCGCTGCCAATCCAGCGCATCGCCAATGCTCACTTGCGGGCTGTCCAGAAACCGCAGCCAAACGCGCTCAGGCGGCTGCACGGCGTGCAACGCCGCCATGCCACCCCGCTGCCAAACCAGCGCACTTTCCCCCTCACCGCGCTGCAAGCGGTGGCGGGCAATGCTCAAGTCAGGCGCCGTAGGGTTTTGCTGATGTGCGCGGCAGATCGAAACAACCGGAAAGGCCGAGTCCAGGCGGGCAGTGCCGGCGGCAAAGTGCGGCGCCAGCCGCAACAGCGAGCCCCCGGCAGGCACTGCGAAGGCATCCGCCGTGAACGCCTGCGGCGACGATCGCCCAGCGAGATGCATCAACCAGTCGAGTCGCGCACAGTCAGCTAGGTAGGGGTACTGTCGGGCGACGGGCTGTTCGGCCAGCCAGCTCGCCAACGCCTCACCCCACTGCCCCCAATCAAACACCTTGCGCCCGTGTGCGCGCAGGTAGCCCAGGGCAAGCGCAGGTAAGGCAGGCTCGCCCAACAGGCCGCGAAGGGTGGGAAAACTAATACCCAGCACCCGCGCCGCGTTGGCGGCCATGTTGCGCCGGTAGACGGCCAAGCCTGGCGCGCAGTTCATCGTCTCGTCGCGATGATCATGCAGGGCATGAAGCAGGCGTTGTTGCAACGATAGCGTGTCATCTTTCGGCGCGGTTGAATGCATCGCCTCTGTGCTCATGGCGCCACCGCCGTCATCGCGCGTGCCCGATCCACCTGCGCCAGCAAGCGTTCCAGCGGCGGCAGTTGGGTGTCCCACTCGATTAAGGTCGGCACCGAATCCAGTGATGGCAGAACATGCGCGTAAGCCGCCCACACCACCTCGGAAACCTCGTCACCATGGTCATCGACCATCAGCTCTCCCGCGCGGGGTTGGCTGGCACCGGCCAAGTGTAGTTCGCCAATCCAACAGGGATCAATCTCGGCCAGTATCCGGCGGATCATCGGCAGCGGCGTATCCTCTCCCGCATTCACCGCGTTAACGTAGATGTTATTGATATCCACCAGCAGCCCAGCGCCGGTACGCAGGCAGAGCCGCTGCAAGAACTCGAATTCCCGCATCCGGCTTTCTGGCCAGTGAAGGTAAGCGGAAATATTTTCAATTAACAGTTGGTGCCCAAGGTACTGCTGTACGGTATCCACATGCCGGGCAAATCGCGCCAGCGTTCGCTCGTCATAGGCAATGGGCAGAAGGTCACCGCTGTGAAAAACGCCGCGGTCTAATTCGCCCCAAGTGAAACAGGCATGCTCCGACACCAGCATTGGCTGCACTTCGTCGACGAGCTTGCGCAAGCGCTGCAGCTCGGCTCTTGGCGGCGGGCACTCGCCGCCAAGGCCGAGACTGGTTGCGTGCACGCTGATATCTACCTGTTCGCGCAAGGCATGAAGTAGCGCCCGAGCCGGGCCTCCCTCAACATAGAAATTCTCAGCGTGGACCTCGACAAAATCGATGCGATCGAGCTGATCAAACACCGCGTCGTAGTGAGAATCGCGTAAGCCAATCCCCACTTTTTGCCCGCCGCTGCGCACATCGTTTGCGGTCGAGATAGCGCTGCACATACCCCGCTCCATCACTGAGCCTGTTCGGCCTCAAAGCGTTGACGGGCCTCGGCTTCGCTAAAGCCGCCCAGCGACTTGCAGCTACCGGCATCAACAACCATGTATTCGCCAATGTCGTAATCCACCGTCGACTGCGCCGCACAGGAATGGGTGCCAGCCAGGTTGGCACAGTGGTTCTGCCCGGCCTTGGCAATGCCGTAACACTTCTCTTTGCCCGCCGCATACGCGGGTTGAACCGCGGAAAGGCTTCCCGCAATCACGGCCGCCAGCGCGGCGGTCGTCAGTACACGTCTTTTCATGATTGGATCCTCGTGAAAATGGGGAGACGCTCAATAGCGCGCCTTACATCCAGAAACGAGACCGCTGCCTGAAAGGGGACGACAGCGGCATCGCCGACCGGCATTTACAGTGAAGCCGGGGCTGCACTTTTAATGCGGTTCCAGTTTTTGTCGCCGTCTTTGATCATGCCGTCGACATCGCTCAGCCACAGATCCTGAATCTTGGTATCCAGATTGAGGTAGAGGGTGCCGTCAACAATGCGCCACACTTCAGGGTCACCGGCAAACTTCTTACCCTTGGCAACGCCAAAGGCGCAGAAACCGTTGTAGGCGGGCACATACTTGGCGGGGTTCTTGGTGAAGGTGTTCTTGTTTTCCAGCGACGCAAACAGATACGTTGCGCCCTGATAATCAGCCGTAAAGTGACCAGAACCGCGCACCGGACGTTTATTCACGTGGTACGACACCACATCGTAACCCCACACGGCGGGCGCACTTTGTGAAAAGTCTGCAGCCAGTACATTGAGGGAAAACAGGATTCCCAACAGGGAAGCCATTAGGGTTTTCGCGTTCATCGCATTGCTCCTTTTGTTCCAATAACTTTCTTAGATAAATGGATTAAGAAATTCGGTCAGCACATAAACAGCCAACCGAACTCGGGAGCTAATGTAGCGATTTCAACTGCCGGATTAATTGGTTAAGAAGTCAATTAACTATTGCGCGGAATGAAACATCAGAAGATAAAAACGAGAGGGTTAGAACGCCAAGCAGCGCCGCTGTGAAGGCGGCGCACCATCTTATTAAAGTCAGAGAGCAATCACCGATAGAGATACTTGGGATCGAGACCCAGACGCTGGCAGCTTTGCACAGCAGGTGATTGTTTGATAACAATGCGATCGCCCAAGTAGCCCAGACAGCGAATCATAAGGCGCTCCCAAGCTCGCAGACGGGCGGCTTTCTCGAGTTGAAGCTGCTGTTGTAAGGTCGCGGGGATCAGCGACACCGCGGCGCGGATCATCATGCCCTGAAAGGGGCGGAGCAGACCGGGCAATGCCGGCGTCTCCTTCATGATAGCGAGAAACTCCACAATGACCGGCGTCGGACCGAGCTGCGGCTGCATCGCCTTGAAGTGCTCGTCACATTCCTGCTCGCTGTGCGGACAACCCGGCGCGCCGTACATTGCCGCACTCGCCAGCGCTTCCGAGTAAAAGGCATCTCGGTCCGCTTGCGGCAGGGAATACACAAACTGGCAGTAGGCCTGCAAAAACCCGAAAGACGCCGTGGTATGCACCCAGTTCATCAACGGCGCCTGCAGGGCTTTATATTCGCGGCCATGCTCATCGACACCCTTTACCTGAGCATGCTGGCGGTTAACGCCGCGAATCAATTTGCGGGCGACTGACTCGGCGCCGTAGACCGTGACCATTGCCGCCAAACCGGTGCGTTTAAGGCGCGGCAATGGCTGATCGCGGAAACTGGTGTGATCCCATACCCCGGCACGAATGCGCGGTTCAGCCAGCTCCAGAACCGTTGCGGTGATACCGCCGATAAACATGGCGACGGGATTTTTGAACACGCGCCAGGATACAGACTCGGGAGGCAGCGCCGCCGCCTCGCCAAAGGGTTCCAGAAAGCTGATATTGCGCATATCTACCGGGCTTTGCTCGCCTGTCATAAGGTCTCCGAGACTGCTTTCAAATACTGGCCCATAGACTAACCCAGTCCACCGCGCCTTTTAGTTCCCAGAGAACAGATTTTGTCGGGAGGTGCCAACGCACTAACGCGCCCCCTTGTCGCTCATCGAGATTGCCAACTACAGTGCCGGGCAGAGATTGGAATTCGCCATTGTCCGTGTCCACCGCGCCGAATGATTCGGCCTGCGTCGTGCCGGAGCTGTCTCCCATCGCGAAGCCCGCCGTATCCAGTCCAAACCAAACTCTTCGACGCCCACAGGGAAGGATAATAACGATGAAGCGCTCGACTCCGTCTGTCAGTTCTCGTCCTCTCCCCCGCCGCTCATATCGAATCTTGATCGCCGGGATATCATTCATCACTTGCGCGTCATCTGCGCAAGCACTGGTTTACAACGATGACCCCAATGCACTGCTCGCCAGCAGCCGTGGCGGCAGTTGGCAGTGGGACTACTGCTACGATAAAAGCGATTCAGAACCCGTGCCTGTCGACCCCCGCACCCTGGTTCAGCCGGGCGTTAACGACGGTAAAGCGGTCCATTTCAACGCGCACTGGGTGGAGTGTCATACCGACCCGGACGCCGTGCAGGAACTGCTCACCCGGAAACCTGCGGCGAGCTGCGGGCGCAGTTTGAACGCGGCGCAGCACTGATGGATACCGGCGGTGAAAATGTCGCCGCCTTGTTTGTGGGCGACAACTACCACGACGCGGCAGCCGCTGGCGGCATTGCCTCGTTCACGGCCGCGCAGTACAACCAGCTTTGGACGATCTGGGGTGGTTTCTTCAGCCGTCCCGCCAACTTCGATACGCTGGTTGCCAACCGCTATGGCTCCGGGATGGCGGAGGGACGAAATCCCTACCCCTTACCCGGCGAAAACCCTAATCTGAGCAACGGCGGCAGCGGGCAACTGCCGGAGATGTTTACGCAATTGCGAGAGCCCGACGGTAGCTGGAGCGGACGCATCGGGGTCACCTGCCACGGCTGTCACTCCGGCGAAGTAGGCAGCACCGCCGATGGCAGTGATCTCGGCTTTCAGTTCGGCGGTTCCAGTGCAACCGACCTCAACCTGTTCCTGCGCGACATGGCGCCGCTGGGCTACCTCGCCTCCGCCGTCACGCCACTCAATCTGACCAAAAGCCGGGGCACCAATAACGCCAGCGCGGTGAATATCGCCTTCCTCTTCCCCATGGAAGGTTACCCCACACCGCAGGGCTTTTTGGATATCGCCGCCTCCGGCTCTACCGGCAGTATGGACTCGCCCAACTGGTGGAACATGGGGCACCGCCCCGCAAAATTCGTTGATGGCCTGTTCTCGATGGATACGCCGCGAGTCGATTCCGTTTTCTACTCGCCATTCTTTGGTCTGTTCGGCGGCACCGCAGGCCCACTGGGGCAAGACGGCACCGACTGGATGCGTCAGCACGGCCCCGACATTAATCGCTGGGCAGAATCCATAAAAGCCCCACGCTATCCCATGCCCATCAATACCGCATTAGCGGAACAGGGCGCTGTTCTGTTCCACGAACTGGACTTGTGGGATGAAGAGCGCAACAACCCCATCGAGGAGCCGGAGGGGAATGGCTCCTGCGCCAGTTGTCACGGCGCCTACGCACCGCGCTACGTCAACAACCCGGACTATCTGGATAGCCCCCTGCTCGAAGGCATTGCCAGCTATATCGTGCCACTGGATATTATTGGCACCGACCCACGGCGGGTATTAACCAACACCGAGGGCATGCAGCAGGCCGGGGCCGACAACTTCTTCGGCTACCCGCCCACCAAGGGCAGCTCACAGGATTGCGGGCCGCAGAATCAGGAGCGACTGCGCGGCGACCGCGAACTGGGCTATCTCGCTCAGCCACTCTACGGCGTCTGGGCATCCGCACCGTATTTCCATAACGGATCGGTGCCCAATGTCTGGGAAGTGCTCAAGCCGCAGGATCGCTACCCGATCTGGCGCCGCGTTTCGGCACCAGCGCCTGCGGGCTCGCCCTACAGCGTCGTAATGGGTTTCGACACCAATCTGCAGCGCGCCTACGACGCCCAGAAAATGGGCTGGAAGTACGACCGCATGGCCTGTACACCGAAGCCGCCTATGATCGAACCGGGCTACAACTGCAGCATCTGGAACATCAACACCACGCCGTGGCTACAGCAAGTGGAGAATACCTGGTTCTCCAATCTCGTCGGCGCATGGAATGCGGGATATCCGCCGATTATCAGCAACGCCCATATGGAGAACCGCAAAATCTACAACGCCCATATGTACAGCCAGGGTAACGGCGGGCACGAATTTACCGCCGTGCTAACCGATTCCGAGCGCTACGCCATCATTGAGTACCTGAAAACACTCTAGCCCTGTCGGCCCGCCAACCGGCGGGCCTGCTTTTTCCAGCGCAAGCCCTTGCGACTAGCCCCGCTCCTGATACTGGCTGAGCGCCTGCATGGCCTCAATGCCATAGACCACAGACGGACCGCCCCCCATCAGAATCGCCACCGATACCGTCTCAGCAATCTCCCCCTGACTCGCTCCGGCCTCCATGGCGTCGTGCACGTGAAAACTGATGCAGCCATCGCAGCGGACGGTAATGGCGATACCCAGAGCAATCAGCTCCTTGGTTTTGGTATCGAGCGCGCCGGGCTTCAGGCTGGCTTCGTGCAACGCCCCAAAACCCTGCATCACCTCGGGGATTTCCACCCCCAGCTTGCCCATCCACTCGTTCAACTCTTGAAAATGTGCAGGAAAATCTTTCATACCACGCTCCTTATACTTCGCAGAAAACCGGTGCCGTACATCACCGCCAAGATCTTAGGATCTCAACGTGTAAGTAGTGAAGCACAAAAGCGGGGCGTGCTCTGCCTCGGATTCGTGACAGGCGGGATTGCTCGCCCTAGCAAGAACACACTCAGCGCCTCATCGGCAGTAATCCGCGAGCATTCATCAAGGCCAACAATATAAATGATAATAATTTGCATTTAGCTTTTTATTGAATTAGAGTCGCTCGCGTAAAAAAGACCGCCCTGCGCGGATCTGCAACCCCAAGAACCCAACTCAAAAATCATATTCTGGAGACCAGTATGGGGACTCCCATCGTTCCGACATTACGCTCAACACCGCGACCCGTTCTGACAAAAGCGCTATTGCTGGCGGCTTGTTACACAGGCACCGCTATTGCAGCAGACAACGACCCCGCCCCCAAGGTGGAAACCGTTCACGTGTATGGGGAACAAGGGGAGACCGATACGGCGACCAAACTGAATCTGACCCTGTTCGAAACCCCGCAAACGGTCACGGCCATCTCGCGGGTACAGATGAATGACTTCAACCTGAACACCATCACCGATGTCCTCGACTACACGCCCGGTGTCACCGCGGAACAGGTAGAAACCAATCGCACGTACTACACCGCACGTGGTTTTGACATTGTTAATTTCCAATACGATGGCGTCGGCACGCCCTTTACCTTCGGTTTGAATAATGGTCAGCAAGACACCGCTATTTACGAAAAAATTGAAGTGGTGAAAGGCGCCGCAGGCCTAATCACAGGCCTCGCCAACCCCTCTGCAACCATCAACTATATTCGCAAGCGCCCCACCGATGATCTGCAGATCGGCACTCGCCTGTCAGTGAATGAGTGGGACGGCGTACGCCTTGATGGCGATATTTCCGGCCGCCTCAGCGACAGAGTGCGTGGCCGTCTGGTCGCCGCAAAAGGACAAACCGAGTCGCATCTGGATCGCAACGAAACCGATACCAGCGTGCTCTACGGCATTATCGATATCGACCTGACCGAGAACACCCTGCTGACCCTGGGTCACAGCTACAACCGCAATGACGCCGACGGCGTGCTGTGGGGCGCCCTGCCACTACTCTACTCCGATGGCTCCCGCACGGACTACGATGTGTCCACCAGCAATGCGCCCGACTGGACTTACGTCGACAACACCGAAAACCAAACCTTTGTTGAGCTGAAACACACACTGAATGCCAACTGGACAGTCAATGCGCTCTACACACGCAAAGACCTCGAATTCGATTCGGCGCTGTTCTATGTATTTGGCACCCCCGACCGGACCGATGAAACCGGGCTGACCGGACAGGCCAGCGCCTACAACTCGGACGAAGTGCACCACATCTACGATGTCTTTGTATCCGGCGCCTTTGAACTGGGTGGCCGCGAACACCAACTGGTCGTCGGCTATAACTATGCCGATATTCAAACGAATCAAGCCTCCTACAGCCCGGCAGGCGGCGCCCTGTTCCCGCTGGATGGCAACTGGGCACAGGGCAACACAGCACGTCCGGCGTTTACCGATCACACACCGGGGACCGACTCAACCGACATCAAGCAAACGCACAAGTCGTTTTATGCTTCATCACGGCTGAATCTGAGCGACCGCCTGTCGTTACTGCTGGGGGCTCGTCGCGCCGAGCTTAGCCAGAAAGGTATCAACTATGGCGCCACGGCAGACACCGATGCCGACAAGACCGTTCCCTACTACGGCGCGACCTATCGACTGGCCGACGATCTGATGCTGTATGGCAGCTATAGCGAAGTGTTTAAACAGCAAACCTGGGTGAACGATCAGTACGAACCGCTGGGTGCCACGGAAGGTGAAAGCCACGAGCTGGGCATCAAGAAATCCTTCAACAACCAGCGCGCCGTCCTGACCATTGCTCTGTTCAAATCGGCCAATAACAACCTCGGCGAGTTCGTCGGACGCGACGCCAGCACTGGCACCGCCTTTTATGCTCCGCGCGATTTCGACAGCAAAGGCTATGAAATCGAACTATCCGGCGAACTGGTGCGCGGTTTGAACGTAGGCGCCGGGTTTACCTATGTGAAGCTCGAAGACGGCGACGGCGAAGAGGTGCGCCCTTATGTGCCTGCGCGCCTCCTTAAAGCCTCTGCGTCCTATCGCTTGCCATCGTTGCCCAAGCTCAAAGTCGGCGGCATCGTCAAATGGCAGGAAGAGATCTCCACCGCTGGCGATACGGTGTCGCAGAAGGCCTACACACTGGTGGACCTCTCCCTCGGCTACGACATCTCCCCGAAGGTCAGCGTCGCTCTGAATGTCGACAATGTGACCGACGAAAAATACCTGAACAGCCTGTACTGGGATCAGGCCTACTACGGCGCCCCTCGTAACGTCAGCGCCTCAATAAGCTGGAACTACTAACAACCAGTAGCTCATCAATCGCGCCCGCCGCAGACACACCGGCGGGCGTCTTGCTTTAGCACTCAGTACCACAGAGCCACCAGACCGGCAGCCGCAACACGGAGACACCCATTCATGCGCACCTTCATGCTCAAACTCCACCGCTACATCGGACTGTGCATTGCGCTGTTTTTGGTGATTACCGGCCTGACCGGTGCCGTTATCTCCTGGGATCATGAACTGGACGAATGGCTGAACCCCGAGCTGTTCGATGCGAACACCGCTGGCGAGCCCCTCCCCTCGCTGCAACTGGCACAGCGCGTTGAAGCCGCCTACCCCGAGATCGAGGTCACCTATTTCGAGCTGCATCACGAGCCCGGTCACAGCCAGTATTTTCTGGTCGAACCCAAGGTAAACCCCGACACCAACCGGCTTTACCAACCCGGCTTCAATCAGGTCTACGTCGACCCCGTCAGTGGAGACATTCAGGGTAAACGCGAATGGGGCGCCGTCTGGCCGATTACCCGAGAAACGTTTATGTCGTTTCTCTACAAACTGCATTTCAGCCTGCATATTCCAGAAATCGCCGGCATCGACCACTGGGGCGTTTGGTTCCTCGGTATTATCGCGCTGATATGGACCTTCGATAACTTCGTCGGCTTCTACCTCACCCTGCCACGCCGGAGTCGACGGGACGGACGCCCCAGCTGGATCAAACGCTGGCTTCCCGCCTGGAAAATTCGCTACACCGCTGGTGCCGACCGCCTGAACTTCGACCTGCACCGCGCCGTCGGACTGTGGCTGTGGATACTGCTGTTTGTCGTGGCATTCACCGCCTTTTCGTTGAACCTGTACCGGGAAGTCTTCTTTCCGGCCATGTCACTCGTCTCCGATGTAACGCCCTCGCCCTTCGACACCCGACAACCTTCCGGCCACCACAATCCCATTACGCCAGATTTGGGCTTCAGCGATATCAACAGCATTGCCACAGACTACGCCGCACAACGTGGCTGGCAGGAGCCATTGGGGTCGCTGTGGTACGCAAGAGAATTCGGGCTGTATCGCGCTGAATTCTTTCGTCCCGACGAAGGACACGGCGCCGGTGGCGTTGGACATAAAGCACTGTATTTTGACGGCCATAGCGGCGAATACCTCGGCGACTTTATCCCCTGGCAAGGTACCGCTGCCGACCTTTTTGTACAGGCGCAATTCCCCATACACTCCGGCCGGATCTTGGGCCTGCCGGGCCGTATTCTTATTTCCTTCATGGGGATTGTTGTCGCTATGCTCAGCATCACCGGTGTGATTATCTGGTGGCGGAAACACAAAGCACGCGCGCGACGCAGAACTCGGCGATAAGCCACGCACGGAATAAGGAAGAGCCTCGCCGCTCAGCGAATGAGCATCGCCATGGCACGCTGAGACGCCTCGCCAGCGGCCTCAAGACCCGCTTTCACCGACTGGCGATTCTTCTCTGGCTGGTTCTGGCTCGCCTTGACCTTACCAGTCAAGTTATCAATCGTGATCTCCACACCGACGATGGCGGCAATCAGCCGATCGATGAAATCCTCTGGCGCCTCATCGACAGACCACGGCGCGCTCATCACACGCTCCTGCTGATCAGTTAAGCGATGGAGATGCGCCGTCAGCCAGGCCGCGTCGTCAATCACACGCGCCCAGCCCTCGACATGAACAGCAAGATAATTCCAGGTGGGAACCACCCGGCCGGTTTCCGCCTTGGTCGCATACAGTGACGGCGAAATGTAAGCATCCGACCCCTGGAAAACCGCCAGCACCCGAGCCCCGCCCTGCAAACGCCTCCACACCGGATTCCCGCGAGCCAGATGGCACTGAAGCGTTCCCAAACCGCCATCCTCGTCTGAGCTCAAATAAAAAGGCACATGATTCGCCTCAATGCCCTCATCATCCGCAACAACCAGCAGGCCAAACCCGTAGTCGCGGATATACTGCTGCAGCGTGTCTGGGTCATCTTCTTGAAACTGGCTTGGTACATACATCTTGCGACCGCCTCACTCACATCCTTAAGCAACAAAACTCAGGCGGCAACTTCCTGCCATTGTTATGTTTCTTCACCTTCTCGAAATATTACTCCTGCTTCTCATGATTTTGTAATGACTCGACTTTATCTTTAACAGCCATGCAGGCCCTCAGGACAGTCGCAATAAAACACACCACCGCTGCAATTGCGCAGGGGAAAAGCAGGAGGGGAATCTTAGCCGTGCACCCCATAAATGCAAATACGCCGAGCAGAAACGCTATGAACAATTCTGTAATAATCGACTCCCACTCAAGAGCGAAGCCGATTTTTATACTCTTCGATGCGAAGTGCCTTACTCTCATTTCGCAGAGGCTCTAAGAAACATAACGCCCGGCTCAGCGGTGAGTTAAGCTGGCACTTGTTTTGCGGCTTTTTGCAAAAAAAGTGACAGGTTGACGAATCCGTTTCAGCCGTTTGTTAAGTGATATTGTAAGCCACAGCATGAATCCAGCCATGCAAATTCTTACTATACCGTTTTATAAATTTAATTTGGCTTTCAAATACTTCTCTTCTTTCATTCTCATAGCAGCCAGCAATATATAACTGCCTGGTCGATGGCTTTATTTTTGAATAAAGAAGCATATGTGTTGCATGACTATAACCATTGTAAAAATTCTCTGCACCTACAAGAAATTTTACACCGTCATCACTTAATCCTAGTACATCTTTATTTTTCACAACAACATCAATGACTTTATCTGCCCTCGTATGTGGCGATTTTTTTAAATAGTCAGAATAGAAATAGAACTTGTGTTTACCGTTAGATACTTGAAGCTTAATTTCCTTTTTTAAAAGTGCAGAATAACAAAGTGATTCATAAGAAATTCTCATTGAATTTCCTGCAGGAGCTATGTGGCCTAATGATAACAACTGAGTAGCAGTCACCGCAGACTCAATTGCTAAAAAAATGTAGCCTGAAACTGTAGACGCTCTAGTGGATGAATCTTGATTACAGGGAGAATTCTCGAGATAGTTAAATGCTTCCGAAAAAGTTAAAGATAACTCTTTTAGATCATCATCAAAGTCAGCAACGAAGGCCTCTCTAGACTTGAAATCGTCACTTGTAATAAATTTGTGAATCTCAGATTCTTTCACTTAACTATCCTTGCCACTTAACGCCAGCCGCAACGGCGCCCAAATAAGCGCAGATTTTTGGGTGTCCGGCGACCGTAGGGAGCATATTGCCGGCCCTTGTTAGAGTGGGGCTTGCTCAATGTATTTACAACATTCTTTGAGTTTGGCAGTGGCTTCACTTTCCTGTTGCGAATGGCTTTTACCATACCCGAGTTCGATTCCCGTGGGAGTCCATACACTGCTATTTAACTGCAAAAACAATTTTTGATTGGGCTGTATTTCCAATTCTTGCTTCTTGCTCGGCATCATAGCCCAAGCTGTCCAGCTTGTTTTTAACTCAAATTTGCCCGGAGCAAGTTTTACGTAAGAAAATGAATTATTAGGAAGAGAGGCAACTTGTTTACCGTCGACACTAACTCGCATCTCGTATGCCAGAGGAGGTGTATAGAGCCGGTAGAAAACAAAAACACTTTCTTTATCAGTTGGCTCGGGAATTTCTACTTGGTCATAATTCATAGCTCCGTCTGGAGCACTAGCACATCCGACTAAGAATACCGCTGCGATGATGAACATCCTATACATTCAGATATTTCTCCTTGGTAACTCTAACGCCGTGCACACGGGCAGGCAAAAGCGCAGCTTTTGGCTGTCCGAGCCGCGCAGCGGCTTAAGTGCTTCACCTTGTTATGAGGCTTACTCAACTACAATTGCTCCATCATTGAAAGTTGCACAAAATGCCTCCGGCCCAGAATAGTCTTTTGGTTTTAATGATACCGCTATAGTAGCTCCACCACTCAGACTTATGATGAATACCTCAGCCTCTTCAAATTCTATTGATTGGACTACCTGGCCTATCATTTCATTCATAGGCAGTGTAAACGAAACCTTCGTAAACACCCTTAGATTGCCGCATCCAAAGCAGGTAAATAGCTCACCATTCTCTTGGGAAAGTCCAAGCAACTTCTCACCAATAAAGCGATTCAGCTCAGACACGGCCAGCCTCATAACGCTCAGCGCAACGGCGAGCCACGGAGTGGCGAGTCCGGCGGCCGCAGGCCGCGTATTGCCGCTGCTTGTTAGGTGATGTTGCGGCCAAAACACTTAGTTCACCGGAATACCGAAATAGGCAATGTAACCAATTAACCCAACGAGGCATACCGAAGCGAACATCCTTATGTAGTTTGCTAGACGCGCCACCTTTTGGGCACTTACATACTCTTTATGCTCCTTTAGACGTTGCTCATCTTTTTCTGCCAACGACTCTGCGGATTCATGAACGGACTTAGCGTATTCCTCATTTGATTTTCGAGCCTCCTCAAGGTAAGCCCGATAATCCTTATTGTTATTTTTTGTTTCATCTAACAGGACAGCCAGAATGCTGAGCTGCTGCTTCTGAGCTTCTAGAATGTCTTTTAGGATTTCGTCATTATTCATAGAATTAATCACCTAACGCCCGCCTTTGGGGCAGGCAAAATAAGCGCAGCGTTTTTGACTGTCCCAGCCTCGCAGGGGCGACAACAGGCGTTTGTTAGAAGTCATTTCCTATTAGCGCCTCAACTTTAATATACTTGTACATTTCCAAAAGGTAAAAATCGCCATTTCTATCTTGAGGATCGAGTTTATAGGACAATACCCCTTTTTCCTTAAGCCTTTCCAAATCGCGCTCTGACAACAAACCCGAATCGACACCCCACTCAAGAGGTTTTTCGTAATCTGTAAGTAGTGATTCAAAGTTACCGAAGGAAAGAAGGTGCATGATATCGGCAGGCTTGAATATTCGCGCCTCACCATCGATCTCATCGATTCTTATACTGCCAGTAGACCATATGCCTCGGTGTTCGTTTTTTGACAGGAATAAAATGGATTTTCCAAAGCCAGTATTTTCGGCAATAGGCCGACAGAAATCGATTATATTCTGGGAGAACTCGATAACTTCCGGACCTGCCCCCAGTATGTATTTTTTGACATCAAAAGTGACTTCTTCTGACATACAGTAAGCGTGTCCAAAGGAGCTGTGGTAGACCCCCGTAGGTTTACGCAATACATCCGTCCGTAATTTGCCGTAGACAACGACATTTTCCCAGAAGACATCGTCATTGATGTGCTTGAAATATACTGGCTCGCCTACAAGTGTATCGTAAGTAGTAGAGCAACCCGTCAGGGCTGCGATTGATAGGATAGTAATTATCGCTCTATACATTGTTTTGACTTCTAACGCCTGCCCTTGGGGCAGGAAAAATAAGCGCAGCGTTTTGGCTGTCCCAGCCCCGCAGGGGCGATAACAGGTGTTTGTTAATGGATGACGCCATGTCTATGTATTTTCCCTTTTGCGGATGAAGCTTTCACAAACCCAACCATATTCGACAAATTCGTTTCTAGTGTAGATTCAGCCAAACCCGGAACAGATATATCAAATTTACCGCTATTGTCCCAAGTAACCCGCCAATTGATAGTTTCACCAACAGGAATTTTTGTCAGCAGTACCTTATTCTCTTTTACCTCGTCGCCAACCACATAGCGACAGCCAGCCACTAGCCAATCCGCCTCACTGGTCGGCTTCTGAAGATACAATTCAACCTTATTTTTCGTTTCTATATCTCCCAAACCAAAAGCAAGAAAGGGCATCCATTTCTCGTGTCTTTTAACGTCGAGCATAACCATTTCTACTTCGTACCCTACTTCATCCTCTACGAGAGAATATTCGAGAAGTTCGTATTCCCCTGGATTGGCCTCAATTGTGATTTGGCCACACCCGGCTAAAACCACTAAAACGGCGATATAAAATATTCGAAAGGAACTCATTACCACCTCGAATCCATTAACGCCCGGCTCACCGAGCAAATTTTTGATGGCGACTTTTGTGCGGTCTTTTGCACAAAAGGTGACAGCGGAAATTTGTCCGGTGCAGCCGTTTGTTAGATTCATTTAAAATATGCCGTATAGCGTCTCGACACCCAGCCTTGCTCAAGCACTCCATCAATCTCTACTTCGACTAAAAGCCATGAGCGGTTTGACTTATCTATTACCTCGACTAATGAGCCAATTGGCAAAGTCGTTATTATTTCAGATTTCATACTGGGGCCTTCTCTAAAATGAAGAGATTGCACTGTTGTGACACGAAACCCTTTTAACGAGGATCGATCAAAATTGCTGTTAGCTGCGCGAGTAAATTGCCTAACCTCGGTAGGCGTAGATATAGACTCTAGCTCTTTTCTTGCCTCCACTGCGTTGGTCATAATGTAAGCAGATAAGCAACTAAGTAAAATCGGCAAAAAATAATAGTGGTATAAATAGAGCAAGATGCTCTTAGTTTTGTCAGATAGCTCATTAAAGTCTGTTTGTGAATATACCTCTGCGCTTATTTGAGCATCTATCTCTTTAAGAGATTCATCTATTGTATCGGTCTTGCCTATTTCCGACGTGAAGACCAAGGCTACACTTTGAGGAAATGGGCTGTTATCTAGACTGGCTAAAGCTTTAAATGACGCCAAGTTACTAATTTGAGATATTTGCTTAAATGCTTCAGATTGCTGCAAGGCAATTGATGCAAGCTGGCTTGTTTTTTCAAATCTTTTCAGCTGTTTCGCAAAATCAGACTGCTGAAATGCTAGAGAGGATAGTCGGGCTGATTCAGCTACAGCCTTAAAAGACCTCATAGCATCCGATTCTTGTAGAGCTAACGTTGCCAGCCGAGTTGATTCTGTCAATTGCCTAATAGACTTCATGGCATCTGATTCGTGGAAAGCAAGCGAAGCGAGTCTGCTACTGTCAGCGGCAATCCGAGCAGATTTCATTAATTCTGATTCGTTAAAAGCCAAAGATGCCAGCCTTTTTGTCTCACTGAGCTTTCTTATTGTTCGCATTGTTTCAGATTCCTGAAACACTGAAGCAGCAAGGCTTAATTGTTTTTCCATCTTTCTTATTGAATCTAACCAGGGCGGATTGATGATTTTTTCGATACTTTTATCCATGATTCTATATGATCTTCCGTCTTAGCAGGCGCCTGGAATCTAACGCCGGCGCCAGGGGAAGACAAAATGGAGCGCGTTTTTGTGCAAAGATAAGCGGAGCGTTTGCACAAAAAGGTGCGGAGTTTTGGCTGTCCCGCCGCGCTTTTCAGCGGCTAACTGCCCGCCCTTGTTAGGATTTTTCATTCAGGCACTCTAATAAAATACACCATTTTCCCATGTGTTTTAGTCGCTATTTCCATTACTTCCTTTACTGTTTCCGAGCTTTCAGAAATATGTTTGTCTACCACTACGAAGATACACACCACCTTCCTCTTTCTTTTTGTCTTATATATCTCTTCGTCTAATTCAGAGATATTAATTCGACGTTTGTTAGCCCAAACCTCTCTTTCTTTTGGGATAGCGACAACCATGTAGTCATAGGCGCATATCCCCCCATCGCTGGACACTCGTTCAAGTGAGGGCTTTGCTGGTTGACATGCAACAGAGAGGATTACAGCAAAAATTAATACTAGCGTTTTAACAATAGTAATCCGTTTGTATTTCATGCTCGCCGGAATCCTAACAGCCTGTTTATGAGGCCTGCGGCCTCATAATAAATATTATCGGGCGGCCATTTATCACGCTGACCCATTTTAGCCCACTCTCTAACCTATTGTTTTTAAGCCTATATTTCGAATACCGGGTTTCTTCGCGACGAATAACAGGGCCATTTCACTGGCAGGAAGGAGATATCGGGATAGTCTGTATATACATACATGCTACTGACAGGGATTGTCATTATGAGCACTTCACCATTCCTTCGGTCATTGCGGGAGCACATGCTAGTGCGTCGCTACAGTTTACGTACAGTAAAGTCGTACAGCTACTGGATCAAGTCTTTCATTCTCTTTCATGGCAAGGTCCATCCGACTGAGCTAGGTGGTGCAGAGGTCGAGGCTTTTCTTAGTTATCTCGCCTGCGAACGCCGCGTTTCCGCGGCAACTCAAGCCATCGCGCTCAACGCATTGGCGTTTCTCTATAACCAATACCTTGAACAGCCCCTGGGGAGTATCGGTCGATTTCGTCGTGCTCAGCCGCAACGCAAACTGCCAGTGGTATTGACCCGAAATGAGGTTGCGAGCCTGCTCAATGCGCTGGACGGCACACCGAAATTGATGGTGTCGATGCTCTACGCTTCTGGCCTTCGTCGTATGGAGCTATTGCGCCTACGCATTAAGGATATCGACTTCGATAATTTGCAGCTGCAGATATGGCAGGGCAAAGGGGGAAAGCACCGTCTGGTGACGCTAGCGCCTGAGCTGATACCGGCGCTGCGCCGACAGATGGTCGTTGTTGAACGCTACTTAATCGCCGATATAGCCGACACGCTTTTTGCTGGCGTGTGGATGCCTGATGCGTTGGCAAGAAAGTACCCCAACGCCAACAAGAGCCTGGCGTGACAGTATCTGTTTCCCGCCAGCAGACTCAGCATCGACCCCTACGAAAAATTGATTCGGCGCCATCATTTCGACGAGTCGGCCCTCAACAAGCATATTCGCGCTGCCGCGTTGCGCGCCAAATTGCGCAAGAATGTAACTTCACACACGCTGCGACACTGTTTCGCCACCCATTTATTGCAGGCAGGCGCCGATATTCGCACGGTGCAACAACAGCTGGGCCACAGCGACGTGAAAACCACGGAAATCTACACCCATGTATTGAAACAGGGCGCACACGGTGTGCGCAGCCCCTTAAGCGGCCTGTTTACAGAAGCTTGAGCTATTTCAGCAGGCTGAGGTCGACTTGTTTGTCGGCGTGGTAAGACGAGCGCACCAGCGGGCCGCTGGCCACGCTTTTGAAGCCGAGTTCTTCGGCGATACGGCCAAATTCGTCGAATTCTTCCGGGGTGACAAAGCGGTCGACGGGCAGGTGATCGCGACTGGGCTGGAGGTACTGGCCGAGGGTGATCATGTCGATGTTGTGAGCGCGCATGTCTTTCATGACTTGAATCAGCTCGTCAGCCGTTTCACCCAGCCCCAGCATGAGGCCGGATTTGGTCAGCACATCGGGCCGACGCTCTTTGTATTTTTTCAGCAGGTCGAGTGACCACTGGTAGTCGGACCCTGGACGGATTTTTTTGTAGAGACTGGGCACGGATTCCAGGTTGTGGTTGAACACATCCGGCGCTTCTTTTTCGAGAATATCCAGCGCGACATCCATGCGGCCACGGAAGTCTGGCACGAGCACTTCCACGCGAATACCGGGGGTACGGGCGCGGGTTTCGCGAATGCAGTTGGCGAAATGCTGGGCACCACCGTCGCGCAGGTCATCGCGGTCAACCGAGGTGATTACCACGTATTTAAGCTGCATTTCAGCAATGGCTTCGGCCAGCTCAACGGGCTCGTTTTCATCCAGGGCGTTGGGACGCCCATGGGCAACATCGCAGAAGGGGCAGCGGCGGGTACAGATTTCCCCCATGATCATGAATGTGGCGGTACCGCCACTGAAGCACTCACCCAGATTGGGGCAGGCAGCCTCTTCGCACACCGAGGCCAGCTTGTGTTTGCGCAGAATTTGCTTGATGCGGCTGATTTCCGGGCTGGCAGGCAGCTTGGCGCGAATCCATTTGGGTTTGGCGGGCAGTTCAACGGTGGGAATGACCTTGACCGGGATGCGGGCAACCTTGTCGGCGCCGCGCAGTTTTTCACCCTGTACGACTTTTTTTACGGCGGGGCGTTTGCTTACGGCGCTGTCTTGGCCTTGCTCACTCATTGCTTGCCTCAGTGCCTGGGTATCAGGCGGGTAGTTGTGTGTCGTCCAGCACGGGGCTGGCACTGTAATCCAGCCGCGTTGATAGATTGGCGGCCAGACTGTCCATCAGTTGTGTTTGCGTGGCGGCGTCTGCATCGCGCTCACTGCGAATATCGGTGACGGCCATGCCGATATGGCCGCAGGGGTTGATACGCTGAAAAACGCTGAGGTCCATATCGACGTTCAGGCTCAAACCGTGAAAGCTGCAACCGCGCCTGACACGCAAACCGAGCTGGGCGATTTTGGCACCGCCTTCGACATAAACCCCCGGTGCGTCGGCACGCGGGTGAGCGGGAATGCCCAGATCAGCCAGGGTCTCTACGATACTCTCTTCAATGGCGGTAACCAAATCCCGAACGCCGATACCGCGTCTTTTCAGATCGATCAGCACATAACCCACAAGCTGACCGGGACCGTGATAGGTAACCTGCCCACCGCGATCGACCTGCACCACGGGAATATCGCCCGGCATAAGAATGTGCTCGGCCTTGCCCGCCTGCCCCTGGGTGAACACGGCATCGTGCTCCAGAAACCAGATTTCGTCGCGGCTGTGCTCGTCGCGCTGGTCAGTGTAGACCTGCATGGCACGCCACACCGGCTCGTAGGCCTGACGACCCAAGCGTCGCTGGTACAGCTCCATCACAGCACCATTTTCACGACGCCGGTTGCTTTCAGATCAACGTGGATACTCTCCAGTTGCTCCACCCCGGTGGCGGTAATGGTGATGGTCATCGACATGAAACGGCCTTCACGGCTGAGGCGCTCACTGACGCAGTTCTCTGCCAGCGGCGCGGCATGGCGCTGCATGACGTCCATGACCAGGCCTCTGGCCTCGTCATGGTTGTCGGCGATAACCTTGATGGGGTAATCGCAGGGAAATTCAATTTTCGGGGGTTCTTGCTGACTCACGCGGCCTCTCAGGACACCAGATTGAGGAAGAACAGCACAATGCTGTCCCACAGGCGTTTGAAAATGCTGCCTTCCTCGACGTTTTTCAAGGCCACGAGCGGGGCGCGAACCTTTTCTTCGCCATCAAGGCTCACGACCAGTTCGCCGTATTCGCTGTCGGCGGTGATCGGCGCGGTCAGCACATCATCGACAATCAACTGGGCGTTGAGAGCGTCGACTTTGCCGCGCGGGATGGTCAGGTAGACGTCGTCGCGCAGTCCCAGCGACACATTGGCCTCCTCGCCTTTCCACACTTTGGCATTGGTCAGCTCCGTACCCGCTGAATACAGGTGATGGGTTTCAAAGTAACGGAAGCCGTAGGACAGGAGTTTTTGCGTTTCGCGCTCGCGGCTGCGTTCGCTCTTGGTTCCCATGACCACAGAGATCAGGCGCATGCCTTCACGCTTGGCGGAAGACACCAGACAGTAGCCGGCTTCGCTGGTGTGGCCGGTTTTCAGGCCATCGACGGTGGGGTCGGTCCACAACAGGCCATTGCGGTTGTTCTGGCGAATCCCGTTGAAGGTGAACTCCTTGTCGCTGTAGAGCGCATACTCTTTGTCAAAGCCGATAATCGCCCGAGCGAGAATGGCCAGATCGCGGGCCGAGGTGAAATGCTCGGGATGCGGCAGGCCGTGGGAGTTCATGTAATGGGTGTTTTCCAGACCGAGCATGTCGGCATGGCGGTTCATAATATCGGCAAAGGCCTCTTCGCTGCCCGCCAGGTATTCCGCCACGGCAACACTGGAGTCGTTACCGGAGCTGATCACCACGCCTTTGTGCAGGTCGCCCAGGCTTACCTGCTTGCCGACTTCGATCCACATCAGTGAGGAACCGGCAAAAATCGGGTTCTGAGCCCAAGCGTTTTTGCTGATTGTGACCATGTCCTGATTGCTGACCTGACCGCGTTCCAGCTCGTAGCTCAGCACATAGCTGGTCATCAGCTTGGTCAGACTGGCCGGGGGAAGGCGTTCATCGGCATTGTGCTCAATCAGCACTTCGCCACTGTCGGCATCCATCAGCAGGTAAGCAGAGGCGGCCACGGCGGGCGGCGCCGGAACCAGATTGGGTTGGGCCAGGGCGCTCACCGAGGTGAGTACGGCAACGAGGGCAAACACTAAGCGTTTCAAAACGGGACCTTTCTTCCTATTGAGGTTGCTGTGGCAGTTCGTGCTGCTTCGGAGTTAACGGCGCTCATCCACGATCAGGCTGGGTTCTCCGGTCCAGCGGCTGCGCAACGCCTGCTTGGCCGCCTGTACCGAGGGGTAATCGGGCAGCGGTCCGATGCGCACCCGGTGAATCGCGCGTTCGGCCGACTGCTGACTGGCCACCATAACCGGATACGGCAAGCCGCTGCTGAGCGAGGCCTCTAACTGCTGGGCCGACGTCAGTTGCGAAAACGCCGCCACCTGAAGGTAATACTGGGCGTCGGGGGCGCGGTCTTTGCTGCCGATATTATCCGTGTCAATGACTTCAATTTCCACCGGCGCCGTGCCCTTCTCGGCAAAGCCCAGTTTCACCGCCGCCGCGTAGGACAGATCAATGATCCGGTCTTCGTGGAAGGGGCCGCGATCATTGACTCTGACCACGGCCTCGCGCCCGTTATCGAGATTCTTCACCCGAACGTAGACCGGAATTGGCAGGCTGCGATGGGCCGCCGTCATGTCGTAGAGGCTGTACACCTCGCCATTGGCGGTGCGCTGACCGTGAAACTTGGTGCCATACCACGACGCCACGCCGCGCTGGGTAAAGCCGCGGTGATCGTCGACCAGTCGATAGGTTTTACCCAACACCGTGTAGGGGTTGGAGTTGCCTGCCAGACGAATCACCTCGGGCTGAGGAACCGCATCGGCAATGCTGTTGGGGTCGAGAATATCGGCGGGGGCGCCGTCTTTTTCTGTGGGGACCCAAACCGGCCCCGAGTCGCTTACGCGAGTGGGCTGCTGGCTACAGGCGGCCAGCAGCGCTAGAGCAACAATCAGCAGTGTACGCATCAGTTGGAGGCAACCTCACTGTGGTATTTCGCCGCCACCATCTGACTGAGCTGGTGCGCCGCCATGGCATACATGGCACTGTGGTTGTAGCGGGTAATCACATAGAAATTATGCAGGCCCACCCAGTATTCGTCGCCGTCGTCACCGTCCAGTTTCATGGCGGTCGCCTTGGCATCGGCAGCCAGTTTACGATCGCTGCCAATACCGGCTTTCTTCAAGTCTGCGATCGTTTTTACCGGCTTCAGGCCGGCATTGAACAGGCTGTCATCGACGCTCTCTGACAACACGGCACCGGCAACCACCGGCTCGCCATTGCGCCAGCCGTGACGGGCGAAGTAGTTGGCAACACTGCCGATGGCATCGACCACATTGGTAACAATGTCGGCCTGACCGTCATCGTCAAAGTCCACCGCGTAAGCGCGATAGCTGCTGGGAATAAACTGGCCGTAGCCCATGGCACCGGCGTAGCTGCCCTTGAAGCTGAGCGGATCAAAATCCTGCTCGCGCACCATCAGCAGATACTGCTCGAGCTGGCCGAGAAAAAACTTGCTGCGGCGCGGAAAATCAAAGCCCAGTGTCGCCAGCGCATCGACGACACGGTAGCTGCCTTTGTTGCGGCCATAGCGGGTCTCGACACCGATGATGCCCACAATCATTTCAGCGGGAACACCAAATTCCTTTTCGGCACGGGCCAGGGTATCCGCGTGTTCTTGCCAGAATGCCACGCCCTGATCGATGCGGGAGTCCTGAATGAAAATTTTGCGGTAGCGTCCCCAGGTCATCACCGACTCTGCGGGACGCTCCATCGCATCAATAATAGATTGCTTCTTCTCGGCCTCGGCGAGAATGCCTTCCACCCAGTCGCGGTCGAAGCTGTGTTCCTCGACCATTTTGTTCACAAACTCATCGGCCAGCGCATGCTGGCGGTAATCGGCACTGGCCAGTGCAGGCAGCGCCAGCAGTGTGGCGGCGAAGGCGTGGCGCAGACGCACCGCAGACATCAGATTTAGAAATTTCACCGTCGTTATCTCTCTTTATTTCGGACTGTTCGATCTGCGCTAAGTCAGACCCCTTGCGCGGGCGCAAGACTGGTTATTGATGCACCAGCCGCTCGTCGGCACAGATTCCCATCAATATGCCAAAACCCACCAACAATGTCACAAGGGAGGTGCCCCCCTGACTGACCAGCGGCAGTGGAACCCCCACCACCGGCAGCAGCCCGGAGACCATGCCCATGTTAACGAATACGTAGACAAAGAAAGTGAGGATAATACTCCCGCCCAACAGGCGTCCGAAGCAATGTTTTGCCTGAGTGGCAATCCACACACCGCGTCCGATGATCAGGCCGTAGAGCAGCAACAGCAGCAAGACCCCGCGCAGGCCGTGTTCTTCCGCCAGTACCGCAATGATGAAGTCGGTATGACTTTCCGGCAGAAAATCGAGGTGCGACTGGGTGCCCAGCAACCAACCCTTACCTTCAAAGCCCCCGGAACCGATGGCCGTCTTGGACTGAATGATGTTCCACCCCGCCCCCAGCTTGTCACTTTCGGGATTCAGCAGGGTGAGAATCCGCTGGCGCTGGTAATCGTGCAGCACAAAGTGCCACATCGGCCACGCCGCCGCCGCCAGCAGCGCCATACACGAGGCCACAAACGCCCAGCTAATACCGCCGAGAAACAGCACGAACACCCCGGAGGTGGCAATAAGAATCGAGGTCCCCAGGTCCGGCTGCGTCGCCACCAGAACCGTGGGGACAAGGATCAGAATCAGACTCACCGCCGTGTGTCGCCAGCCCGGCGGCAGCGGATGAGAGGACAAATGCCACGCCACCGTCATTGGCATGATCAACTTGGCCAGCTCCGAGGGCTGAAAGCGGAAGCCACCCAGCGACAGCCAGCGCTGCGCACCTTTGGCCCCCACCCCGACAAAATCCACCGCCAGCAGCAGAATGACCACCCCCGCAAAGGCAAAGGGCGCCCAGCGCTGAAGCTGCTCGGCGTGAAGCTGCGCGACCAGCAACATCACCACAAAGGCGACGGACAGGAAGCGTCCCTGACGCAGCACCACGGCGCTGTTCTCATCGCTGGCGCTGTACAGTACCGCCAGTCCCACACCGCTGAGGATCAACAGCAATACCAGCAAAATCGGATCGATACGCAGGCGCTGAGACAGGCTGCGCTGGCTGTGCATGGGCCCGGCGCCACCGGGTAACTGGCGCAGGAAATCGGAATTATTCATCGCTCTTTACCTCGGGAACCGGCGCCACTTGATCGGCACCACTCAGGTAGGCATCAATGACCGCCCGTGCGACGGGGCCAGCCACCCCGCCACCGCTCTCGCCGTTCTCGACGATAACCGCCACCGCGATCCGGGGATCTTCCACCGGTGCGAAGGCCACAAACAGGGCGTGGTCGCGCTTGCGCTTCTCCAGTGCCTCGGAGTCGTACTTTTCACCCTCGGCGATACTCACCACCTGCGCGGTACCGGTTTTGCCCGCCAAGCGGTAGTCGAGGCCACGGCGCAATGACCGGCCCGTGCCGCGCACGCCGTAGATCACTTCCTCCATGCCGCGTACGACAGCATTCCAGGCGCTCTCGGGCACATCTTCCATTTTGCCCAGCAGCGGCGCTTCAACCGGCTCTCCCGCCACAGACGCCAGCAGGCGCGGCGCGCGCAGCTCTCCACGAGAGGCAATCACCGAGGTCGCCACCGCAATCTGCAGCGGTGTGGCCAGCATAAAGCCCTGACCGATGCCCACGTTGATGGTCTCGCCGGGATACCAGTGGCTGCCACGGGTCGCCTCTTTCCACGCTCGCGATGGCAGCAGCCCGGCACGCTCGTTGGTATTGTCGATGCCGGTCACATTGCCCAGACCGAAGCGCGTGCCAAAGTCATAAAGACGGTCAATGCCGAGTTTGTAGGCCAGTTCGTAGAAGTAAACATCGCAGCTTTCTGCAATCGCCTCGTTCATATCGACATAGGCACCGTGGCCGCCGCGCTTCCAGTCGCGATAGCGGCGGGTGTCATTAGGCAGACTGAACCAGCCGGGATCCGCAAAGCGGGTCGACGGGGTCACCACACCGTAATACAAACCGGCCAGTGCCCAGACCGGCTTGATGGTTGATGCCGGAGGGTATTGGCCCTGTAAAGAGCGGTTGTACAGCGGCAGGTCGGGGTCTTCCTGCAGGGCGCGGTAGTTTTTGCTGCTGATGCCGTTAACAAAGAGGTTGGCGTCGTAACTGGGCGAACTGACCATCGCGATAACCCCGCCGGTAGCGGGATCGATCGCTACGACCGCGCCGCGTCGCCCCGCCATGGCTTTCATCGCAATGCGCTGTACACGGGCATCGAGGTGTAAGCGAATATCACCGCCGGGCAGCGGGTCATGGCGCTCCAGCACGCGCAAAATTCGGCCGTGGGCGTTGCTCTCCACGTTTTGATAGCCGACGGTGCCGTGCAGCAGATCTTCGTAGTATTTTTCCAGACCGATTTTGCCGATGTGGTGAGTGCCGCTGTAGTTGACCGGGTCGATCTCGTCGACCTCGCGCTCGCTGATACGCCCGACATAACCCAGCACGTGGGCAAAGAGTTCACCGTGCGGATAGTGGCGCACCAACTGGGCATTCACTTCAACGCCGGGAATTCGGTGGCGGTTGACCGCGACCACCGCGATTTCTTCTTCGGTGAGGCGGAATTTAAGCGGCACTTCCTCATAGGGGCGACGGCGGCTCAACCGCTTTTCAAACTGCTGAATGTCATCGTCATCGAGTTCGATCAGCTCGGCGATAATCGCCAGCGTGTCATCCAGCGATTTCACCCGCTCGCGAACAACGGTGAGCGTATAGCTGGGAATATTCTCAGCCAGCAGAATGCCGTTGCGATCAAAGATAAGACCGCGCTTGGGGGCGATGGGCATCAGCTGAATGCGGTTGCGATCCGACTGGGTTTTATACACGTCGTAATCGATGATCTGCAGCAGGGTATAGCGGTAGACCAGCACCCCGGTCATCATCACCAGCATCACCGCGCACACCAGCATGCGGCGCTTGTATATGCTGCGCTCGCGGTAGGTGTTTTTAAGCAACTGCCGTCGGTGTCGTCTGGCCATTATCAGCGGTGGTAGGGGTGATTGGCGAGTATCGTCCAAGCGCGATACAACTGCTCGGCGAACATAACTCTAACCAGTGGGTGTGGCAAGGTCATTGCCGACAGCGACCATTTTTCTGCGGCCGCTGACAGGCATTCACTGGCGAGGCCGTCGGGACCGCCCACCAGAATACTCACGTTATCGCCGTCCATACGCCATTGATCCAGTGAACTCGACAGCGACTCGGTGCTGATCGAGCGTCCTTTCACATCCAGCGCAATAATACGATCACCCTTGCCCACGGCGGCCAGCATGGCCTCGCCTTCCTGGGTAATCGCACGGCGAATATCGGTGTTCTTGCCGCGCTTGCCCAGCGGCAATTCGCGGATATCCAACTGCACGTCGGCGGGCAGGCGTTTGCGGTACTCGGCAACACCGGCCTCGACCCAGTCGGGCATTTTACTGCCGATACAAATCAGGCTAACTCTCATCACCGCCGCCAGCCGGAACTTGCCAGAGGCGCTCCAGATCGTAGAACTGACGGGCTTCGGGCAGCATGACGTGAACCACCAGATCACCGAAGTCCACCAGAATCCAGTCGGCGCTCTGCTGACCTTCCATACCCAGCGGCGTATAGCCGGCCTTTTTGGCCTCGACCCAGACATTGTCGGCCAGAGATTTAACATGGCGGGACGAGGTGCCGCTGCACACCACCATGTAGTCGGTCACACCACTGATGCCTCGCACATCCAGGGTGGTGATATCGCGCCCTTTGACATCTTCAAGAGCGTCGATGACCCGCTTTTTCAATTCCTCAACGGCCATTAATTTAGGCTTCCTGTTTTACTGGTTTGCTTACTTGGTTTGATAAAGGCCCCAACGGGCAATGTGTGCTGCCACAACATCGGGCAGCAAATAGCGAATCGAACGGCCGCTGGCGACACGCTCGCGAATATCGGTGGCAGAAATCGGCAGCTGGCGCAGGCGGACACTGGCAAACTTGCCAGCGGGTTCACTTGCCAGATCAGCCACATGCGACACCCGGCGCGCATTCATCGCCATCGCCACTTCCGGCGCCGCCTCGAGCGGGTAATCGGCGCGTTCCAGCACCAGCAGATGGGCGTAATCGAGCAGGGATGACCACTGCTGCCAATGTTGCAGCCGGGCGTAGGCATCGCTGCCCACGACCATAGTCAGGGTCACCGACTCCCCCAGCTCGGCGCGCAAGTCGCGCAAACTTTCTACGGTGTAGGACGCCGCATCCCGCCCCAATTCGCGATCATCCACCCGTAAACCGGGCTCACCCTCTACTGCCGCCTGCACCATGGTCAGACGCTGTTGGCTGCTCGCCCCCGGCTCACCGCGCAGCGGAGGACGGTGACTGGGCATCAGACGCAGCTCGTCTGCGCCCAGCAGTTCCTTCAGTTCGATCGCCGAACGCAGGTGGCCGTGGTGAATGGGGTCAAAGGTGCCGCCAAACACCACAATGTGGCGATGTGGAGTCGTCATGAGCGGCGCTTAGCTGCGCACGTGTCCGTCGCCGAACACGATCCACTTCTGGGAGGTCAGGCCTTCCAGCCCCACCGGACCGCGCGCGTGAATCTTGTCAGTGGAAATGCCGATCTCCGCACCGAGGCCATACTCGAAGCCGTCGGCAAAGCGGGTGGAGGCATTGACCATCACCGAGCTGGAATCCACCTCACGCAGGAAGCGACGCGCCAGCGTGTAGTTCTCGGTAACAATCGACTCGGTGTGGCCGGAGCTGTAGCGGTCGATATGATCCATGGCTTCGTCGATACCGGCGACAACTTTGACCGACAGGATCGGTGCCAGGTATTCCGTCGCCCAGTCCTCGTCACTGGCCTCCACGGCACCCATCAGCACCTGACGAGTGCGGGGGCAACCGCGCAGCTCCACGCCCGCCGCCTGCAGATCTTCCGCAATGGGCGGCAGCACTTCTTCAGCGCGACTCTCGGCAACCAGCAGGGTTTCCAGCGTATTGCAGGTGCCAAAGCGCTGAGCCTTGGCGTTCAGCACAATGGCCCGGGCTTTGTCGGCATCGGCTTCATCATCGATATACACGTGGCAAATGCCGTCCAGGTGTTTGATCACCGTCACCTTGGCATCGCGGGATATGCGCTCAATCAGTCCCTTGCCACCGCGCGGAACAATCACGTCGACATACTCGGGCATGGTGATCAGCTCACCCACCGCCGCGCGATCGGTGGTTTCCACCACCTGTACTGCCGACTCGGGCAAGCCGGCCTGACTGAGGCCGGTCGCAATACAGGCGGCCAGCGCCTGATTGGAGTGAATGGCCTCGGAGCCGCCACGCAGAATGGCAGCATTGCCGGATTTCAGGCAGAGACTGGCCGCCTCGGCCGTCACATTGGGACGGGACTCATAAATAATGCCCACCACGCCGAGGGGCACGCGCATTTTACCGACCTGTATGCCACTGGGGCGGTAACTCATATTACTGATTTCACCCACCGGGTCCGGCAGCGCCGCAACTTGCTTCAGCCCTTCAATAATTCCGTCGATACGCGCCGGGGTCAGCGCCAGACGATCCAGCATTGCGGCATCCAGACCCGCGGCTTCACCGGCTTGCAGATCTTTCTGATTGGCCTCGGCAATGGCCTGGCGCGAAGCGTCCACAGCCTCGGCGATCGCCGCCAGAGCCCGGTTTTTGGCGCCGCTGTCTGCAGCAGCCAGAACACGCGCAGCGGCGCGAGCCTGCTGCCCGAGCTGCTGCATGTATTGTTTGATGTCCATCGACGCAAATCCCCTTGAAACAGTGCGCGTGGCGGGTATTGAGAAAAAGGCGGACAGTATACCGGAATGGGCGGGGACTCACTACGCGCCAGCGGCGCGCAGTGCGTGGACGGACCCGGCCTAGCCGGAGACGCGCTCCAGCAGTTCGTGCAAAACATCAAGGCGCTGCAGCGGATCATCCACTTCCAGCAAGGGGTACACATCGGCAGGTTCAAGTGGCAGCAGTTGTGCGAGCCGATTGACGAGGTCGCCTGTGCCGCTGACCTCGCCACTCATCCCCATGCGTTGCACGTGGGGGTGATCGAGCAACTGCGACAGCAACGCCGCCAACTCATCGGCCTCTTCGGGCAAAGGAATATCCTCGACTTCGTCGAGCCACTCCACGGTTCCACGATGGAGACCGCTGGCATCCTGCGCACTGCTGTGCAGGCGGAAACGGCGACCACCTTCCACCACCAGCCCCAGTAATCCATCATCAGTCTGATCCCAGTCGACAATGTGGGCCTCGCAGCCGACCACGGCCAGTTGCGGGCGCTGATCGTCGCCGTTGACTTCACTGCCCTGGTGAAGGTGAATCACCCCAAAGCTGGTTTGCTCCCGCAGGGTGCTACGCACCAAATCGAGATAGCGCTGTTCGAAAATCCGCAACGCCATGCGCCCGCCCGGAAACAGCACCGAGCGCAAGGGGAACAGCGGGTAGTCGTGTTGGCGATCAGCGGCCATTGGCGTCTTCCGCCCCCAGCGGTTTCACCAGCAGAATCAGCTTGGGCAGCAACAGCATGGCGCCCATCAGCGCCGCCACCATCGCCAAGCCGGTGAGCAGGCCAAAGTAGATACTCGGCGTGAAGTTGGACAACGCCAGAATACTGAAGCCGAACACAATGATGACCGAGGTGTAGTACATGGCCTTGCCGATACTGCCGTGACAGCGGTACATGGTGGCGAGATAGTTACGGTCTTTAGGGAATTCCGAACGGAAGCGATGCACGTAGTGGATGGTATCGTCCACACCGATGCCGACAGTAATCGCCGCGATGGTAATGGTCATCATATCCAGAGGAATACCCACCAACCCCATACCGCCGAGTACCGCACCGGCGGCCAGCAGATTGGGTGTCAGCGCAATCATGGCCAGACTGAAGCTGCGGAACAGCACCACGAACATGGCGAGAATCGCGACAAATACCGCCGCCAGCGTCAATATCTGCGAGGTAAACAAGCTTTGCAGCATATTGTTGTACAGCACCAGCAGGCCGGTCAGGCGCACCTGATCTTCCTCAAAACCCAGTTCGTCAATCAGGTGCTGACGAACGTCTTTCAGTAACTGGTCGCGGTGCAGGCTGTGGCTGGTTTCTTTCACGCGCAGACTGATCCGCGCCTGGTCGGCCTCCACCGACAGATAGGGATCGACCAGAATATTGGTGATCGACTCGGGCAGCGAACGCTGCGCCAGTGCCAGTTGCAGGTCATCGACATTACCCATGACAAGCTGCATCAGTTCATAGAAGGTCGCCAGCGACAGCACTTTGCCGGTTTCGGGCAGGCTATCGAGGTAATCGTGCACCTCCTTGATCCGGCGCATACCGGCCACAGTAAACCACTCGCTCTGCGGAGAGCTGGCAGCGCCACCGCCGAAGTCATCCCCGAAGTCCTCGCCAAAATCGTCGGCGAAATCATCTTGCGGCGGGGCGAAATCGTCGGCATTGCTGAAGTCTTCGGAGAAGGCGTCGTCGAATTCACCGCCGTCGGACGGAGCCGATGCCACATCAGGGCGATCCAGAATCACATCCAGACCAATGGTGCCGCCCAGTTCGGCGTCGATGGTCTCCATGCCCTGATAGATTTCGGTGTCTTCGTGGAAGTAGTCGATAAACCGGTTTTCCACTTTCAACTGGCTGATGCCCCAGGCACTCGCCACCAGCATCACCAGCGACACAGTGATAATGGTACCGCCGAAACGTTCAGTGGCGCGGGCAAAATACAGCGTCAACGATGCGTCGCCACTGTCGCCGCCTTTTTCATCGCGGGTCGGCAGCAGCATGAGAATACAGGGCAGGATCAGGAAGCTGAGCAGCAGCGCTGAGGTCACCCCCATCGTCATCATCCAGCCAAAATCGATCACCGGACGAATGCCGCTGATCACCAGCGAGGCGAATGCCACCAGCGTTGTCAGTGCGGTGTAAAAACAGGGCTTGGCCATCACGCGCACGGTTTCGCTGACCCGCTCCATCTGGCTGCTACTGGGCGACAGCGCGGCAATTTCGCGGTAGCGCACCACCAGGTGAATGGTGATCGCCAGCGTGATGATGAGCAGCAGTGCGACGAAGTTGGCCGAAATCACCGTCAGTCGCCAATCGAGGAAGGCCAGCAGTCCCATCATAAAGACCACGGTGGCCACACAGTTGAGCAGAGGAATGAGTACCCAGCGCGGACTGCGGAAAATCACCAGCAGCAGGAAAATAATGAAGGCGAGAATGCCACTGCCGAACACCTTCAGATCGCTCTTCACAAAGTCGATCATGTCGACAGAGATCATCGGCACACCACCGAGGAACAGGCGGGCACCGTCGCGATAGCCATCCAGCACGTCGCGCGCCTTGGCAACCAGCACCTCCTGACGCTCGTGCACCTCGGTAACATAGTCGTCGAAGATATTTTCGACCCGCTCCAGCTCTGCTTGCTGCTCCGGGCTCAGCGTTTCAAGCTTGGCCTGCTGACGCAGGGCATCGCGCTCGTTTACCAGTTCAAAGTAGCGCTCGTCACGCTGCAGATTGACCTGCAAGGCGGTGGTACTGCCGTCCGGGCTGGTCAACAGGGAACGGTAGATCGGGCTATTGGCAAACTCTTCCCTCGCCATTTCCACATCGGCGGTGCCCTTGCTGAGCATCGGGATATTGCCGGAGGTCACATCGCTGATACTGACCGGCGGGCTCTGCAACAGCGGCACATCGAGAATCGAGTTGATGCTCGACACGCCCGGCAACTCTGCCAGCTCATCGCGCAACTTTGCCAACGTATCCAGCGTTTCCGGCGCGTACAAATCCGCCTCGGGCTGATAGGTCACCAGCAGGAATTCTTCGGTCTGATAGCGCTTGCCTATCTCCCGAAAGAAATCCAGCGAGGTATCACCCTCCAACACCAGTGCTTCGGAGGACGCGTCCAGCTTCATCTGGGGAACATAACTGCCCAGAAACGCAATCAGGCCAAACAGCAGAATCAACACCCACAGGGCATTGCGCAGAATAAGCGTTTGGTAAAGGCCGGCGAGGCGCGCTGTCATTGTCGTTCCTTATTCTCTGTAAGCGGGCTTGGCAGCGCCCATGGCAAGCCGGTTTATTCCCCCCAACGGGGTACCAGGCTCTGTTCAATATCGAGGTGGTCGAGAATTCGCGCCACCACAAAATCCACGATGTCTTCCACCGACTGCGGACGGCGGTAAAAGCCGGGAGACGCGGGCATGATCGTCGCCCCCATCTGGCTGAGGCTGAGCATATGTTGCAGATGAATGCTGGACAAGGGCATTTCCCGCGTGACCAGAATCAGCTGCCGCCGCTCTTTGAGCGCGACATCTGCGGCGCGTTCAATCAAATTATTGCTGGCACCGCAGGCAATAGCCGAGAGCGTGCCGGTGCTGGCCGGGCAGACCACCATCCGTGTCGGCGCACCGCTGCCCGAGGCTACAGCCGCCATCCAGTCTTCCGGACCGTGAACCTGCAACTGGTCGGGCGGGCAGGCAAAACGCTCGACAAGATACGCATGCAGGGCCGGTGGCTTGGCGGGCAGCGTGTCGTCAGTCTCGGTGGCCACCACCAGCAGCGCGGCCTTGGAAATCATGAAATGCACCGGGCAGCCCGCCGCCAGCAGACACTCCAACAGGCGCAGACCGTACTGTGCGCCCGAGGCGCCGGTGATGGCGAGCGTGACAGCCTTCATGCCGTTTTCCTGTTGCGGAGCGATTCCAGCAGGCGCTGATGAACGCCGCCAAAACCGCCGTTACTCATTATCACCAGATGATCGCCCGGCTTGAGCGCCGCCGCCAGGCTCGCGACACAGTCATCGAGATCCGTACTCAAGCGAGCGGGCACCTGACTGCCCGCGATAACCGCATCCAGCGACCAATCCAAACCGGGCGGCTGATACCACAGCACCTCGTCCGCCGCTGCAGTCGAGGCCGCAAGCCGGTCGCGGTAAATACCCATACGCATGGTATTCGAGCGCGGTTCAATCAACGCAAAAATCCGACCGCCATCCTGCACCCGCCCACGCAGCCCCTGCAAGGTGGTTTCGATAGCCGTCGGGTGGTGGGCAAAATCGTCATACACCGAAATACCGTCGATACAGCCGAGCAGCTCCATACGCCGCTTAACACCCTGAAAACGGTTTAATGCGGCAATGGCACTTTCGGGTGGCACGCCGACATGACGTGCAGCGGCAATCGTCGCCAGCGCATTGGCGACATTGTGTGCGCCGGTATGAGACCAGCAGACTTCACCCAATGGCTGCCCTTTAAAGCAGACCGTAAAGCGCGAGAAGTCAGCGCTGGCATCGCGGCTCTGCCAGTCATCATCGCAGGCGAAGCGCTCCACTTCGCTCCAGCAGCCCATGGCCAGCGTTTCGTCGATAGACGCGACCTTATCCGGAGCGATGATTCGCCCGGTGCCCGGCACCGTACGCACCACGTGGTGAAACTGGCGCTGAATCGCGTGCAGATCATCAAAAATATCGGCGTGGTCAAATTCGAGGTTATTGATAATCAGGGTACGGGGGCGGTAGTGAACAAACTTGGAACGTTTATCGAAGAAGGCGCTGTCGTACTCGTCGGCTTCAATCACAAAAAAATCGGACTGACCCAGACGGGCCGACTGACCAAAATCGGCGGGCACGCCGCCAATCAGAAAACCCGGCTGGTAGCCGCAATCTTCCAGCACCCAGGCCAGCATGCTGCTGGTGGTAGTTTTGCCGTGGGTGCCGGAACAGGCCAGTACCCAGCGGTCTTGCAGCAGTTGCTCACTCAGCCACTGAGGGCCGGAGGTATAGCGCAGGCCGCGCTCGAGCACGTACTCCACCGCCGGGTTACCTCGCGACATGGCGTTACCCACCACCACCAGATCCGGCGCCGGATCGAGATGACTGGGATCATAGCCCTCCATCAAAGTAATACCCTGCGCTTCGAGCTGTGTGCTCATGGGCGGGTAGACATTGGCATCGGACCCGGTCACGCGGTGCCCCAGCTCCCGCGCCAGAATAGCGAGGCCACCCATAAAGGTGCCGCAGATTCCCAAAATATGAATGTGCATTGCGTCTGCTTCGGCCGATAATCGTGGTGGGCATGGTATCACCGGACCCGAACAAGCTCTACGGCCCACACCGTGCGCCAATTTTGGTAATCACCCTCGCAGCAGTTTATAATCCCCGCGAATTTTTCAACCCCGCAATCTCACAAGAAACGGACGACCACCATGAGCTACAACTCTATTCCGGCAGGCAAAGAGCTGCCACACGACATCTTTGTTGCCATCGAAATCCCCGCTAACAGCAGCCCCATCAAGTACGAAATCGACAAGGATTACGACGCACTGATGGTTGACCGCTTCATGGCAACCCCGATGTTCTACCCCGCCAACTACGGCTACATCCCCAACACCCTGTCTGAAGATGGCGACCCGCTGGATGTACTAGTTGTTACCCCTTACCCCGTGGTTCCCGGCTCTGTAATTCGCGCCCGTCCTATCGGCATCCTGAACATGAGCGACGAAGCTGGCCAGGACGCCAAACTGTTGGCCGTTCCCCACGACAAGCTGAGCGTACTGTACAAAGACGTCAAGGAGCCTTCTGATCTGCCCGAACTGCTGATCCAGCAAATCGAGCACTTCTTTGAGAACTACAAAGACCTCGAAAAAGGCAAGTGGGTGAAAGTTGACGGCTGGGCAGGCAGCGCCGAAGCCATGGCCGAAGTGGAAAAAGCCGCTGCAGCCTATAAAGGCTAAGCGACACACCATGCAAAAGCCCGGCACACCGCGAGGTCTGCCGGGCTTTTTTTTTGAGCCGCGACAATTTGCCTCTTTCCACCGGACAACCCTTGACCCTATAGTAATCTATAAGGTTTATGCTTGACCCATGTTCCCCACTTTCAGGAGCGCACCATGAGTCAACTTCGCATCGGCGAACTCGCCAACCGACTGGGCTGCAGCGTGGAAACACTGCGCTACTATGAGCGCGAGGGCCTGCTTCAGGCCACCGGGCGCAGCGGCAACGGCTACCGTTTTTACAACCATCAATCTGAGCGCCAACTGGCCTTTATTCTCCGCGCCAAAACCATGGGTTTCAGCCTGGAGGATATTCGCGAATTGCTGGCGATTCGCGTTGATCCCACCGCTAACTCCTGCGGCGACGTGCGCAGTATTGCCGAGAGCAAGCTGGCTCAGGTCGATCGCAAACTTGCCGAACTGCAAGCCATGCGCGACGCACTGAGCAAAGTCGTTCACGCCTGCTGCGGCGGCGATGTCCCCGCCGACCACTGCAGCATTCTTCACGCCCTTGAGCCTGAAGAACCCGCGATGGAGCGCGCCCGATGATGGCATTTATGGAAAACCTCTACCTGCTCAGCCTGGACGCCGCGCCCCTTCTGGTCCTCGGTCTGATTCTCGCCGGTTTGATGAAAGCCTGGCTGCCCACGGCGATGCTCGAGAAACAGCTCGGCGGACCCGGCGTCGGCCCGGTGGTCAAGGCCGCATTGCTGGGCGCCCCCATGCCACTGTGCAGCTGTGGCGTTCTGCCGGTTGCACTGGGGCTGCGACGGGCTGGCGCCTCCAAGGGGGCCACCACGTCGTTCCTGATCTCCACACCGGAAACCGGCGTCGACTCGATTTCCCTGAGTTATGGGCTGCTCGGTCCAGTGCTGACCATCGCTCGCCCTGTCGTTGCCGTGATTAACGCAATAGCCGCAGGTCTGCTTACCGGCTGGGCCAACCACAGTGCCCCGGTCAAACAGCAAGAGGAGCAATCCTGCTGTTGCAGCAGCAAGAAAGCCGAAGCCGCATCCAAAACCAGTTGGAAGCAGGGACTGAGCTTTACCTTCGGACGTCTGCTGGAAGATATGCTGCCCTGGCTGCTGGTCGGGATGTTCTTTGCCGCGGCCGTTCAGACCTTCGTGCCCGAGGCCTGGCTGGCCGAATGGGGACGCGGTCCGCTGGCAATGATTGTGATGGTGCTGATCGGCATTCCCATGTACATCTGCGCCAGCGCCTCAACGCCGATCGCGGCGGGCCTGCTGCTCGCAGGGGTCTCTCCGGGTGCGGTACTGGTCTTCATGCTGGCGGGCCCCGCCAGCAATATTGCCGCTGTAGGCATGGTCTACAAGGAGTTGGGACAGCGAGCGCTGATCGCCTACCTCGGTACGGTATCGACCATCAGCATTGCCGCGGGATTGATTCTGGACGCCCTGATCGCACAGTTCGATTGGGAAATTGCGGTTGCCCACGGCGGCCACAGCGCCATGTTGCCGCAATGGATAGCGATTGGCTCTTTGCTGCTGCTAGCGGTGGCCGCAGTCAAACCGCTTCGTCAGCGCAGCCTGGACCGCCTGCTGGCGGCCTGAGGCTCTAGCTGGCGACGTTGGGCTTGGCCTTTAGCAGGCGCTGATACAGTTTGGAGTTTTTGTGAATGGATTTGTGTCTGGCGTAGGCTTCAACCGCCTTCTGCCAGGCCTCTTCACTGCCGTGCGCATTGAGCGAGAAGCTGGTGCACACGGTTTTGTTTTCCAGTTTGGAAGCAACGCCCACCTGAAAAATGGGGGTGAGATTGCCACTCTTCTCCGTTTTCAGCAGATAGCTGATGCCGCGAACCGTACCGTCCGGTTTAAAGCAGCGGTCTTCCTTGGTTTCTTCCAAAAAGCGTCGCTGTTGGGCTTCCAGCTCTTCATCCCGGGCAATGGCTTCCTTTTCCACAACTTTCATGGCGCGACCATCCAGTCGCTTGCCGTCTTTTTTCAGCGAAAAATATTCCTGATACAGTTCACCGGCAACGGTACGGCGTACTCTGTAGCCGTAAAAAGCCTTGTTATCCAGTAGCTTAACGCTCACAAGCACCTCGTCTTTTTGCTTTTCTTATTATGGGGTCAGTCGACAACGCTGCAGGCAACCATGCAACGTCACAATACAAAACATGTGTAATCTAACCGCTCTGACGAAATAATCAAGCCGCCAAGCCGAATTCCGTGATCTGGGTTCAAAAAGCGGGATCAGCCGTCGCCGTTGATCTGCTGATCCATATTCAAGGCGGGAATGTCTTTGGACGTCGTGCCCACAGGCCGAGCGGGAACGCCCGCAACAGTGGTGTGTGGCGCCACAGCATTGAGCACCACACTGCCGGCGGCAATTTTGGCGCCCTCACCAATGCGGATATTGCCCAGCACTTTGGCACCGGCAGCAATCAGCACCCCGTCGTCAATCTGCGGGTGTCGAGGGCCGCGGCCACTGCCGCAACCACCCAGCGTGACCGAGTGCAGCATGGAGACGTTATTGCCGATGACCGCGGTTTCTCCAATCACCACCCCGGTGGCGTGATCCACCATGATACCGGCGCCAATGCGGGCAGCCGGGTGGATATCGACATCAAACACCGTTGCAATGCGGTTTTGAAGAAACAGCGCCAGAGATTCGCGCCCCTGTCTCCAGAGCCAATGGGCAATACGCTGGCCCTGTATTGCCTGAAAGCCCTTGAAGTATAAAAACGGCATGCCGTAGTTGTCGCAGGCGGGGTCGCGATCGTAGTGTGCACAGATGTCAGCGACCGCCGACGCCAGCACATCGGGATCGGCCACATAGACCTCGGCGGCCACATCGCGGATCAGCATGGCAGGCACTGAGTCGCAGCCCAGCTTGGAGGCAATCTGAAAACTCAGTGCACGGGCAAAGCTGCCGTGATTGAGGATGCTGGCATGGTAGAAACTGGCCAGTACCGGCTCGCTGCGCCCAAAGGCTTCCGCCTCGGCCAACATCGCCGTCCAAAGCTGTTCTACGGTCAAACTCACTCCCTTTCTCCTTCCACCAGCAGTGGTGCATACGCCGAGGGGTAGACTTCAGCAGGCACCGACACATAACGGCGAAACAGCTCATCCAGCCGTGCCAGTACATTCGCCTTCAATAGCAGTTCACTGTCTTCGAGCTGCTGCCGCAAAACGGCGGGACGCAACGCCGCCTCACAACGCGCAGACAGTGGCGCGTAACTCAGGTGCCAGCGCTCCGGCGCGATGCCGCCACGATCTTCGTTATACGGCCGAAAAAAGCCGTATCCGGCACCGTTGCTCAACTGCTTGTCCAACCAGTCATGCATGGGCGCGAAGGGACCGTCATCTTCTACTTCAGCGGGCGTGAGCTGCACGTCGTAGTCATCTGGCACAGCGGCCGCATCAATCACGTCAATGTCGCTGCCCCAGTGATGGCGGGACGCGCCGGGCAGCGCCGACCAACGCAGTATGCAATCAACCAGCGCCGATTCGTCCAGCGTTTCAAAGGCAAGTTCACAACCACGGCTGTCCAGCAGCGTCCGCTGGCCGCTGGCCTTGGCATTCCAGATCGCCAACTGGCGATCAAAACTGCGGAAACCGCTGACGATGCGCAAGTCAAAGCCGGCACGGGCAGCATCGTCACGCAGTGCCTGGAACGGTGCCACCAGGGCACGATGCACCGGACGGTCCAACACCCCGACCATAACGGCATCATCGCGCCCGGTCAGCAGCGCTTTACTGAGTTGGTAGTCGCTCATTCCCGCCCGTATTGATTAGCGTGCCCGTTTACTGTCGTGGCATCATACTACCGGCAACGATACCGCCGCAAAACCGGGAGAGCATTCTGTGGAATCACACACAGGCAGCAGTAAGAAAATTGCCTTGGCGCTGGGCAGCGGCTCAGCGCGGGGTATGGCTCACATCGGCGTTATACAGCGTCTGGAAGAACTGGGGATTCGCCCCGACATTGTTGTGGGCACATCGATTGGCTCGGTGATCGCCGGTTGCTACCTCACACGGCATCTGAACGATTTTTCTGAATGGATACAGTCGTTGAGCAGTACCCAGGTCTTTCACTACATGAGCGTCAGCCTGACCGCCGCCGGTGGCGTCGCCCACGCGACACGTCTCATCGAATACTTTATGGCAGAGTACGGCAATCCCGACATCGAAGACTTGCCGTTACCCTTCGCCGCCGTCGCTACGGATTTGTATCGGGGCAGAGAGGTCTGGATACAGCGTGGCCCAATCTGGGATGCCGTACGGGCCTCGATGGCGATCCCCGGCATTTTGACGCCGGTGCGCTACCGCGACTCCTGGCTGGTTGATGGCGGGCTGGTAAATCCTGTTCCGGTTTCTGTATGCCGCGCACTGGGTGCGGATATCACTATCGGTGTCGACCTAAACAGCGACCTGGTAGGACGCCGCAAGGTTGACCGGGACAGCCGCGCGCCCGAGACCAGCAAAGCCGAAGAGCAGGTAGAGGAAGAGGAGTCTGAAGACGAACTGCCACCCCTGCCCGATGGTGACGAGGAATCGCAATTCGCCGCGGCATTCTCTCGCTTTGCCAACAGCGTAAAGGAAGCCGCCAATAACTGGCGTTCGCCGACCGAGAAAAAGCCGGAACCGCCGGGCACCCTCGGGGTCATGATGAGTTCCATCAATATTATGCAGGATCGGATTACCCGCTCGCGTCTTGCCGGGGAACCCGCCGACATCATGCTTTGGCCGCGACTCGGTCATATTGGATTGCTGGATTTCGGTGGCGCCGCCGAAGCGATTGCCGAGGGCCGCGAGGCCGTCGATCGCATGCTGCCCGCGATCCGCCACGCCTTTGCCCGGGAGCGCGAGCTGGGTATCGCCTCGCCCGAACCCGCCGGAGATGAAGACCTGTGACCACACTGTGCCAGATTGAGGATATTCCCGACCCCGGCAGCAAGAGCCTGGAATACGAAGGACACGCGCTGTTCGCGGTGCGACAGCACGGCGAGGTCTACCTGTACCGCAACCGCTGCCCGCACCTGGGTATCGAACTGAATTGGCAGGAGGATCAGTTCCTCGACGTGGAGGAAACCCTGATTCAATGCGCCACCCACGGCGCGTTGTTTCTGATTGAAAACGGCGAGTGCGTATCCGGCCCCTGTGTCGGCGATGCCTTGCAAGCACTGCGCTGCCGGGTTGAAAACGGCGCCCTGCTACTGGACGAAGTTCTGAGCGAGGCGGGCTAAAGCGCTACCGGCACCGCCGTCGTCAGACGCATCCCCGTAACGGGATCAATACTCGCCCGGTACGCCAGCACCTCCACGCCGGCCTTGGCGGCTGATGCCAACGCTTCGGCATAGGCGGGGTCGATCTCCGCCGCCGGCGCGACCGACTCAATTCCCTCATGCAAGACGGCAAACAGCAATCCCGCCGCCTCACCGGTTTCCACCCTGGCCTGCAAACCCTGAACGTGACGTCGGGCGCGCTGGCTCACGGCATCGGGGAAGCGCCCCTCGCCACCACCGACATGCAGCGTGACCGACTTTACTTCCAGTGCACAGGCCGCCAGTCCCTTGCCATGAAGAAGGAAATCCACACGACTGCCCTCTTCTAAACGCTGCTCGCGGCGATAGCCCTCATAGCCTGTCAATTCGCCAATGACACCCTCATCCAGTGCCTCCGCCACCACCGTATTGGCCAGTGCAGAGTGAATACAGATGCGCTGTCCCGCCACCTCGACCAGCTGCCAGGTGTACGCGTATTTGCGCTTGGGATTATCGCTGTGACTGACCCAGACGCGACTGCCGGGCAAATCACACCCGGTCATCGCCCCCGTGTTGGGGCAGTGAACGGTCAGCACTTCGCCGTTATCCAGTTCGATATCGGCGAGGAAGCGCTTGTAGCGTCGCAGCAGGCGACCTGAAAGCAGTGAACTGGGCCAAAGCATGGTGAATTCCGCGGGCTAAGATAAGACACAGGAGGGCTATTGTATTGCACATCGCCCTGCGAGCTTACACACTGTTGGCTCGCACTACCGGCAATGGCAACACAAGACGATCATCATGTTGAAAAAAATTCTACTGGGTATCGGCATTACCCTGCTGCTGATACTGGCCGCCATCACCACGGTTCTGATTAAACCCAATCTGCTGCGCGGTGCGATCCACGCCGGTGGCGAGCGTTTCGCGGGGCTCGACATTGAAATTGACTCGCTTGACTCACACCGCTCTCCGCTGCGATTGAATATTGACGGGCTGAAAATCAGCAACCCCAACTGGCCCGAGCCCACGCTGCTCACCCTGGACTCCCTGTCCCTGCAATTGCTGGCCTCACCGTTTCGCAAAGGTCCATTCTGGGCCGTCGAAAGCGAGGGCCTTAATGTCCGGGTAGCCACCAACGACAAGGGCGAAGTGAACTGGCTGACGGCAACCCTGCAAGCGTCCTCCGACGAAACGGCAGACACTGAGGACAGCGAGCAAGCCGAAGCACCCTCCCCCATTACCCTGCCCGGCGATTTCAGCTTTGACCACATATTACTGCGCGATACGCAGCTGCAATTTACCAGCGCCAATGGCGAGCATTATCAACTGACCCTGCCCGAAGTTCGCGGTGAACGACTGGAGCAGGGCAATGGCGAACTGGTCGTGGAACTGGACTACCGAAAGCAGCGCTTTACCCTGCGCGGCGACATTATTCTCTTCGACCCGATGGCCGCCATTCTGGATTACAGCCTCAGCCTCAGCCACGCCGATGCCGAGCTGAGCAGCGAAGGCCGCCTCGATCTCGGCCCGACACTGGAAGGCAGCCGCATCGATCTGGCACTGAAGCTTGAAAAGCTCGATCAACTGGCGACACTGGCCGATATCGACGCCCCGGCCCTGCCCCCCAGTCGGCTCAGCACCACGCTGACGATTCTGCCCGACTATGAGTTAAAGCCCCTGAAGCTGGCGGTGGGAGAAAATCAACTCAGCGGAGAACTGCGCCTGTCACCGGACCTCAATACCATCAGCGCCCTGCTGAGCAGCCCCAAACTGGATATCGATGCACTGTTGTCGGCCTTTAGTCCCGCGCCGGACGACGAAAACAGCGAAGCGCCAGCCGCTGAGTCAGGCGACGATGATTCAGAGGCGCCCATGGACTGGGCATGGATGGACAATCGCCAAGTGGCTCTCACGCTGGATGTCGCCGCACTGAGTGCCAGCGGCTGGACAGTCAGCGAGCTGCATAGCGAAGTGGCCATTCAAGATGCCATAGAGGTCAAACTGAAAGCGGCAGAGCTTGTTGAAACAGCAACCGATCGCCGCGTTCCCGATCTGGACAGCACGCTGACGCTGACGCCACTCGCCACAAAAACGGAGGGGGCGGACGCCAAGTTGGCACTGGATCTTCGCCAGCAGGCCCTGACACTGAAAGCCGACGGCGAGGTCAATCTGAACGGCCTGCCCGGCAACCGTCTGAAACTGGACACCAAAGCCCCGCGCAGTGCGGAAGTCTGGGCGCTGGCCCTGCTGCCCTGGCAAGAAGCCGGGGCACTGGCAATAGACGCCGACGTGGAAACCGACAACGGCGAATATCGGCTGACCGGTAGCGCCGAGCTGGGAGAGCAGAGGACCGAGCTGAGCGTGAAGTACCAGCCGGGCAACGAGGATAAACTGGCGTTGCTGAAGGGCAAGCTCTCATTGAGCAATGCCTCGATGGACTTCATTCAGGACCCGAACGTCACAGCGACAGCAGACACGGCCGACAAAGATAACAGCAGCGAAACCCAAAGCGCCAAGAACGGTAAGCTGCTCAGCAAGGAGCCGCTGGTACTCGATGCGCTTCAGCAGATGAACGCCGAGCTGGACATTTCGCTGAAAGACGTCGATACCGGCTATCTGGTGATCAACAAGGCGGAGCTCAAACCCACCCTGAATAACGGCGTGCTGCAACTGGACGACAGTCGACTCTATGTGGACGGCGGTGAAGCCTTTATCCGCGCCCGCCTCGACGCCAGCGGAGAGCAGCCGACAATCAGCACCGAATTAAAAATTGATGGCAGCAACTACGGTGCTCTCGGTTTGGAAAAGGCGGCGGGTATCCGCAACGGCAAGGGTAAAATCCGCATTAAACTCGACGGTAAGGGGAATAGTCCCGCCGCCTTGGCCGGTTCACTGGACGGGCAGCTCGACATCAAAATTACCGACCTGGAAGCCAAGGGTAACGCCCTTAACCTGATCGGGAGCGACGTACTGACCGAGACCTTCGACAAGCTCAACCCTTTCAGTGAAAAGCGGGAAAACACCGACATTGAATGCGTCGCGGTGCACTTTAAAGGGAAAAATGGTCGCTTCGTCAGTGAGGACGGCATCGCACTGGAAACCGATGGCAGTAAAATCATCGGCACCGGCCACATCGATCTTGCCAAGGAAGAGTTGCGACTGGGCGTCTCGCCGATTGCCCGTAAAGGGGTGGGTATCAATGTGGGCGCGGCGGCCGGTTTGGTTCGCCTCGGCGGCACGTTCAGCCGTCCCAGAGTGGAGGCGGACCCCAGCGGCATGTTCACCGGCGGCCTGTCGACCGGCGCCGCGATTTATACCGGCGGGCTGTCACTGCTCGCTCAGGGACTGGTCAAACGCGCGCTGTATGCAGGCAGCGCCTGCGACGGAGAGCTGGACGAAATCCCCACTGCCGAGGAGATTCCCGACGAACTGCTGAATCCCCCAACCCCCGAGGGAACAGTACCCGCAGATGGCGCTGCGCCGCTTGAAACCCCCGCTCCGCAGGCTTAAACCTGCGGAGCGCTCAGGCCATACACACGAAAGCCGTCCTGCTCACAGAGCAGCTTGCACTGCCCGAATAGTGCCTCGGCATAACGCGGCAGTGGAATGAACTGGTTCACCACAAACAGCGCCTGCCCAGTTGGCGTCAGCAGCCGCGCAGCACCTTGCAGGAAACGCTCGGTCAGCCCACCTTCAATGGCAAAGCCCTGATGAAACGGCGGGTTGCACAGCAGTACATCCACCGGCCCGCTCACTCCGTCGGCGCAGTCGGTGAGCACACACTCAGCCACCACTCCATGGGCGGCCATATTCTTCTCACACGCCAGCAGCGCGGTCGCATTGTTATCAGTCAGCAGCCATTGCGCATTCGGGAAATATTCATTGGCAGCCACACTCAGATAACCGTAGCCACAGCCCAGATCGGCAATGCGATGAATCGGCGTCGTCAGACCTTCCACAAAGTCTGGCAACTGTGAGATCAGCAGGCGACTGCCGCGATCAATTTTTTCCCAACCGTAAATACCGGGTTTACTGTACAACAGCGGCTCCTCACAGATCGGCCGCAACTGCCGGTAGTCTTTATCAGGCAGCCGCGCCGCGCTGTCGGCGCGCTTGGTAATTTCCGCGAGGTAGGCACCACTATCGCCTTTTCTGACCACGCGCTCGGCGGCAAAGGTTTTCGCGGTTTTATCCGCGTAGCCTTTCAAGCCATCGTTCTTGTAGCCGCTGAGCAACAGACGCCCGCCGATCGGCAGCGCCGTCATCGCGGCGTTGATCAGCATATTCACCAAGGGCCGTTCCTTGGACACCCGATACGCCACCGTCTGCGGTTTCAGTGAGGCCTGCTCGACAGCAAAGTCGCCGAGATGCACGACAAAACCGGCGGCCCTCAGCGCCTCGGCAGTATCCACACGGTTGCAGAACACCTGCACATCTTCGCGGGCACGCGGCAATGGCGCGACTACCTGCTCATCGGCAAACCACCACACCGGCCCGTCAGCCTCGGCCAGCGCCCGGTACAGGCTGTTGAGTACTTCGTCACTCATTGTCCATCACTCCACACGCTGTCGCGCTCTGTCGTCGTCAATGGACGATATTCGCCTTCGGCCAGTGCCTCATCCAGCTCAATATCGCCAATGGCCTCGCGGTGCAGCTCGACCACCGCATTGCCCAGTGCGCCAAACATGCGTTTGACCTGATGATAACGCCCCTCGGACAATCGCAGACGGGCTTCGCAGGGGCCGACAATCTCCAACTCGGCAGGCTGCGTGCGCAGCTTGTCATCCTTGAGAAACACGCCCTTGGCAAAGCGCGCCACGGCGCTTGCATCGATCGGCTCAGCGGTGCGCAGCCAGTAGCGTTTCCAGCACTGTTTCTTGGGGGAGGTGATAGCGTGGGACCAGTTGCCATCGTCAGTGAGCAGTACCAAGCCGGTGGTGTCGATGTCCAGCCGCCCAGCCACGTGCAGGCGCTCCGGATTATCCTCGTCGAGGAGGTCCAGCACGGTTAAGTGACGGCGATCCCTCGCAGCACACACGTAGTCCACGGGCTTGTTCAGCATAAAGTAGCGCGGCTCTGCGCTGCGCAGTGACTGTCCGCGCAAACGCACATCGGCATCGGCGTCCACGCTTTGTTGCGGGTCGCTCAACACTTCGCCATCCAGCGTAATGTCGCCATTCTTGATCAGCCGCTTGGCTTCGCTGCGGGAATAGTCCGTCACCGTCGCCAGAAAACGATCGAGGCGCAGCGAGGTAGACGGGGAAGATTTGCTCACGGGAGGGCTTCCGGTAAAAGCCGCTATTGTCGGGAATTGGCGATAACGGTTCAAGCCGCGCCACCAAACAAAAAGGGCTTCCGCATCGGGAAGCCCTTTTTGTTTTCTCTACACCCTCGGAAGATTCAGAGGATGACGCGAGATAAAGGCGATCACTTCGCCTCGACGTTCACTTCAGCATTCACTTTCATATCGCCCGCTTTCTTCAGGGCTTCTTTGCGCGCTTCCATTTCCGCCTTGGCTTTGGCCTTGCGCTCTTCGCGAGCTTTGGCATCCGCCTCAGCCTGGGCTTCGCGGGCCGCTTGACGCGCTTCTGCTTCGCGCTTCATCTCTTCGCGCTTGGCTTTGGCTTCTGCCTTGCGAGCCTCAGCTTCCTGTTTCATCTGTTCACGCTTGGCTTCAGCAGCCGCTTTGCGTTGCTCACGCTCAGCATCGGCAGCAGCCTGACGGGCCTCAGCATCGGCCTGAGCCTGGGCCTGACGAGCTTCGGCGTCTTTTTGCATCTCTTCTTTCTTCGCCTTGGCTTTCTCCAGCTTGTCGCCAATGCCAAGATTGACATTGGCGTCGACGTTCGCCGATGCCTCGCCGTCACCGGCTTTACCGCCCAGTCCCAGCTTGCCACTGAAACCGCCATCGGCCATGGCCAGGCTTCCACCAGCCATCAGCAGCACTGCCAGCGCACTGTTCTTCACGGAATTTTTCATCGGATTCTCCATCTGTTTTATCTGTCTGCAGGGGCTGCCTGCACCGGGCTAATTGACCGTGGTACAGGATAAAAGCACAGCCTTAACCTTATGTGAACGAATGTTGTCCACCGGCTTTTGCAAACTGGTAAAACATCACATTTCCAGCGAGTCGTGTCGCGACTCACTGAACTTTCAGACAGACATCAGTGCTCGCGGGTCGCGCGGAAACGCACTTCAGGATGGCGCTCCTCAGTGAGCGACAGGTTAACGCGGGTCGGCGCCAGATAGGTCAGGTGACCGCCACCATCAATGGCGAGGTTGTCCGCGCATTTGCGCTTGAACTCTTCAAAGGCCTTGGGATCATCGCACTCCACCCAGCGGGCAGTGTGGATATTCACCGGCTCGTAGATGGCCTCGACCTTATACTCGTCTTTCAGACGGTAGGCCACCACATCAAACTGCAGTACCCCGACCGCGCCGACGATCAGGTCACTGTTACGCTGAGGCATAAACACCTGTGTGGAGCCTTCCTCGGAAAGCTGCTGCAAGCCCTTTTGCAGCTGCTTGGATTTCATCGGGTCTTTCAGGCGAATGCGGCGGAACAGTTCCGGGGCAAAGTGCGGGATACCGGTGAAGGTCATCGCCTCGCCTTCGGTGAAAGTATCGCCAATCTGAATGGTGCCGTGGTTGTGCAGACCGATAATGTCCCCGGATACCGCCTCTTCCACCAGCTCCCGATCCCCGGCCAGAAAGCTCACCGCATCGGCGATTTTCACATCCTTGCCAAGGCGCACGTGGCGCATTTTCATGCCCTTTTTATAGGTGCCCGAGCAGATGCGCATAAAAGCAATACGGTCCCGGTGCTTGGGGTCCATATTGGCCTGGATCTTAAATACAAAGCCGGTAAAACCCGATTCGGTCGCCTCAACCTCACGCACATCGGTGCTGCGATTCAGCGGTGCGGGCGCCCAGTCGACAAAGCCATCAAGCATTTCCCGCACGCCAAAATTCGCCAGCGCGGTGCCAAAGAACACCGGCGTGAGTTTACCGGCCAGATATGCCGCTTGATCAAATTCGTGGCTGGCGCCGCGCACCAGTTCAATTTCGTCGAGGTAGTTATCGTACTCGTCGCCCAACAGCGCTTTTGCCTCATCGCTGGCCAGCCCTTCAATGCGAATATCTTCGGCTACCACGCTGCCTTTACCGGGCTGAAACACATGCAAGGTGTCGGTGTAGAGGTTGTAAACGCCCTTGAACTCGCTGCCCATCCCCATCGGCCAGTTGATCGGAGCGGCTTCAATACCGAGCACCTCCTCCACTTCGTCCAACAGTTCGATGGGGTCGCGGATATCCCGGTCCATCTTGTTCACGAAACTGAGAATGGGGGTATCGCGCAGGCGACAGACGTTCATCAGTTTGATGGTGCGGTCCTCGACACCCTTGGCACCGTCAATCACCATCAGCGCCGAATCCACGGCGGTCAGGGTGCGGTAGGTGTCTTCCGAAAAATCCTCGTGCCCGGGTGTATCCAGCAGATTGACCGTGCGTCCTTTGTAAGGGAACTGCATCACCGAGGAAGTGACCGAGATGCCCCGTTCTTTCTCCAGGCTCATCCAGTCCGAGGTCGCCGACTTGTCGTTCTTCTTGCCCTTGACGGTGCCCGCGACCTGAATCAGTTGTCCCAGCAGAATCAGCTTTTCGGTGATGGTGGTTTTACCGGCGTCGGGGTGCGAGATAATCGCAAAGGTGCGGCGCGTATTGATGTCGTTGACGAGCTGGGCGTCGGCCATGGTGCTGAATCCTGTTTTGAGGCGGGCGCTAGGGGCATGCGTGCGCCGAAGAAGCGGCGTATTCTACCCGAAGCCCCGGCGGCGATAAATTCCAGTCAGTGGGAATGTTGCTGGCAGCGAGGACGCGAATCCAGTAAGCTGCCCCGCCCCGTGCCGCCGATCAGTTTATCTTGGTTGTCAGCACACTGACGCGGTGAGGCGCCAGACGCCCACCTCACACCGAGAGATTCTATGCAGTTTGATTCCCTGGGCCTGTCGGCCCCGATTCTCAGCGCCGTTAACGACAGCGGCTACACGACCCCTTCACCGATTCAAGCCAAAGCGATTCCCCCCGTACTTGAGGGACGCGACGTGATGGCCGCCGCCCAGACCGGCACCGGCAAAACGGCCGGCTTCACCCTGCCGATTCTGGAAATGTTGTCCAAAGGCAAACAGGCCTCGCCCAACCAGGCGCGCGCGCTCATCCTTACCCCTACCCGCGAGCTGGCGGCGCAGATTGGTGAGAACGTCCAGAAATACGGCAAAAACCTGCCACTGCGCTCCACCGTGGTATTCGGTGGCGTGAAGATTAACCCGCAGATGATGAAGCTGCGCAAAGGCGCCGACATTCTGGTCGCCACTCCCGGCCGACTGCTGGACTTGTATCAGCAAAATGCTGTGCGTTTCAGCGAGCTGGAAGTGCTGGTACTCGACGAAGCCGACCGCATGCTGGACATGGGCTTTATCCACGACATCCGCAAGATCCTCGCCCTGCTGCCCGCCAAGCGCCAGAACCTGATGTTCTCGGCGACCTTCTCCGACGATATTCGCAAGCTCGCCAAAGGCATTGTGAACAATCCGGTGGAAGTGTCGGTGACACCGCCGAACAGCACCGCCGAACGCGTCGAGCAGTGGATTTGCCCGGTAGACAAGAAACGCAAACCGGCCCTGCTGGCCAAGCTGATTGAAGAAAACGGCTGGCATCAGGTGCTGGTGTTCTCGCGCACCAAGCACGGCGCCAATAAGCTGAGCCGCTTCCTCGACGAGCGCGGTATTCCCTCGGCGCCGATTCACGGCAACAAGAGCCAGAACGCGCGCACTAAAGCCCTGGCCGATTTCAAAAGCGGCAAAATTCAGGCACTGGTGGCCACCGATATCGCCGCCCGAGGCCTGGACATCAACCAGCTTCCCTATGTGGTGAACGTCGACCTGCCCAACGTGCCGGAAGACTATGTGCACCGCATTGGCCGCACGGGCCGCGCGGGAGCCGCCGGTCAGGCGGTTTCACTGGTCAGCGCCGATGAATTCGATCAGCTCTCGGCCATTGAACGACTGATTAAGCAGACACTGCGCCGGGAAGAGATCGACGGTTTTGAAGCGGTGCACAGTCTGCCGGAATCTCGCCGCCAGCCAGCTCCGGGCAAAGCGAGACGCCCGCAGCAGGCGCGCCGCCCTCACAGCGAGCACCGCGATGGGCAGCGTCCGCCCGCGGCACGGCGGCGCCGTCGTCGCCCGGCCAACAAGCCCGCGCCCTGAGTAATACCGTCTACGCCAATAGCCCCAGTGATACCACTGGGGTCAAGGCTCTGCTTGCAGCGCGCAGCGCTGCACAATCCGCTCAGCCGGCACGCATAGCTGCCGGTAGAGATACTCTTTGAAGGCGACCGGATAAGGCTGCTGGTCAATCGCCTGCTGCATACACCACAACCAGGCGTCGCGTTCAGCGGTCCCGATCTTCATATGCTGATGCACAGCGGGAATCCCCAAACCTCGTCCGTAACGCTCTGCATAGCGCTTGGGGCCACCCAGCCAACCACTGAGAAAGCAGCTCAGTTTGTCTCGCGCCTCGCTCAGGTCCGTCGCGTGCATGGCGCGAATATCACCAGCCATCGGCGCGCTGTCCATCACATCGTAAAAGGCATTGACCAGCGCACAGATGCCCTCCCAGCCGCCAGCGGCCTGATAGGACGCGTCGCCCTGTCCGTATGGCGCATCAGTCATTGGTGCTCTCCTAAAGCGTTTCAGCGCAGAAAAAACACGGCGGCCATGACCAGCCCGGAGGCGACAATAAACGCCCTCAGCGGTCCAGTAGGCAAGCGATAGGCCAGCGCGGCGCCAACATAGCCACCCATCAACGCGGCCAGTGCCATCAGCAGCAATGGTTTCCAGACTAACAGCCCTGCCGCCGCGTAGACCCCCACCGCCACCAAGGTCAACAGCGCCGAAACGACATTCTTCAGACCGTTCATACCGTGCAGATCATGCTGCCCCAGCAAACCGAATGCCGCCAGCAGTACAATCCCAACACCGCCATTGAAATAGCCACCATAGGCACACACCAACAGCAGAGTCAGTGCAGCAAGCCACGTCGGCGCCGTTGCCCGGTTCTTCAGCAGTCGCGGCGAGAGCGCAAAAATCACACTGGCCAACAGCATCAACCAAGGGACCAGCGTACTGAATAGTTGCTCACTACTCAGCAATAACAACAATGCGCCTGATACCGCGCCGACCAGCACGATAAGCAGCAACCCCCACAGCGACAGATCGCCCGGCATGCGAATATCGCCACGAAAGCGCCAGGCGCTGGCCATATACCCCGGCAACAGGGCCGCAGTACCACTGGCATTGGCCATCAGCGGCGGCAGGCCCAGCGCCACCAAAGCAGGCAAGGTGAAAAAGCTGCCGCCTCCGGCGACGGCATTCAGCGCCCCGGCCAACAGGCCCGCGATCACCAGCAACAGGGCATCGGTGATCACGGCTGGCTCCCACTTGCCGGGGAGACTGCGCGCCCGGAAAAATAGCGGCTGTGATCGGCTTCATAGAACAAGCGGTCATTCGGCCGGGGAATCGCCGACGGCAGGCCCGAGGCACGGCGAGTGCGGGCCGCGCTGTACTTGAACCCCGGCCCGGAAAGCTGTTCATCACACCACAGGCAATCATTGAGCTTGCCGGTCTGTTCGTTGTCCAGCGGACAGCCCCGCGCCTCCAACACCTCGCGGGCCGCGGCATCCTCACTCTCCACACTGGCCGGACAGGCGCTGTACTGACCGCGCAGAATATTGATCCCACCCTGCAGCAGTGCGGGCAGGGGACCGGCGCGACCATAGCTGCGCATACAGCGCCCGGCGCACTCCGCGCCGGTGTGCACCGCGTTATAGGCCCAACTTTCCGCACAGGCGGGCGTGAAACCGACCGCCTCGATAATGCACTGCTTCACCTCATCGAGCTTGCTGAGTTGACCGCGGCCACTCTGCGAGCAGGCCCGAACCGGCTGAGTCATGTCGGGAATGGCGATATACGCCGCCAGGTCCCGCAGGCTTGAACAGCTTCCGCAGCGGTACTGGTGGGTAATCTGCCAGCCCGCCTGCAGGGCGGCATCGACCGTCGGAAAGGTTTTCAGCCGGTAGCGACGCCCATCGGCGTCCATGGCCACCGCGCAAACCTCTTCCGCCGCCGCACCGCCGTTGCGCAGCTCGCTGAACCAGCGACTGACCGCTGCCTGTTGGTAGAACGCCGGCTCGCCATCGACCATCTCGTAACCCTCGGCGGGCTGTGGGTATTGCTCGGGATTCTGAATCAATTCCCCGTTTTGCATGACCGAACGAGCCGATGGCAGGGGCACATCGCCAGCTTCCGCACGGGGGTAATAGGGGTTGATCACGCTAAAACCATCGCCCTGGGCGCCGCTGGTATCCAGCTTCTGCGCCGCCAGAACCTCATCCAGATTCAGCAGTTCACTCGCATAAAGCTGCTCGATCAGTACCCGTGTCTGTGAGGCACCCAGATCGGTGCCGGTCTGCGGGTTACGGTAGGTCAGCGTCAGACGGTCGACCGAGGTCTGGCCAATACGCGTGTCAGCCTGAGTGATGGCGGGCGCCATCGCGATAAACAGCATCATCCAGCGAAACATGTTCTGTCCTTATTCATATCATTCGGCGAGTTTACCCGAATGCAGCAGACACCGCGGCCTGCACACCAGTTACGGCACCTTAACTTTCTGTCATGCTTTAACGGTTGTCGCGCTCCCGGCGACTCACTACAGTAAAGTCGGGCGGCCATTGCCGTCACACAACAACGATAACAATTACCCAGACAGGAGCCCGCCATGCTGAGCACCATGGACGACTATCCACTACACCAGATTGCTGATGTCATTCGCCACACCGGCACCAGTGACCGCAACTTCTACGATCGCTATTACTTCAATATGCACAATGCAGGCGATGAATTGTTCGTCGTCTTTGGACTGGGCCAGTACCCCAATCTCGGTGTGCAAGATGCGTTTCTGCTGGTGCGCCACAAGGATAAACACCATGTCATTCGCGCCTCTCGTCCTCTGAGTGATCGCGGCGATATCTCGGTTGGGCCACTGCGTATCGAGGTTATCGAAGGTCTTCAACGCCTGCGTATTGTCTGCGACGACGCCGAGAACGGCATTACCATGAACGCGACCTGGCAGGGTGAGCACTTCCCCTTTCTGGAGCCACGCCACTACATCCGCAAAGAAGGCCGCGTTCTGTTTGACACCATGCGTTTCGCACAACTGGGGCGCTGGCAGGGCGAACTGACCGTAGACGGCCAGCACTTCGCAATCACCCCCGAGGATTTTATCGGCAGCCGCGACCGCTCCTGGGGAGTGCGACCGGTAGGCGAAGCTGAACCGGCAGGTATCCATGCGGGGACACCGTCAATGGAGGGCATGTGGAATTACTTCCCGGTGCTGTTCGATGATTTCGCGCTGCTCTACATCATCAACGAAACGGAAGGCGGCCAACGCAGCATCGAAGAAGCGATGCGCGTATGGAAAGACCCCAGCCGTGAACCGGAGTGGCTGGGACGGCCCGAGCACGAGCACCGCTTCAACGTGGCTCAACCTTTCCTCGCCGACATTGCCGAGGGCGTCGTTCACTTCCCCGATGCCCCCGGCGGCGCGCTTACCCTGCGCGGCAGGCCCACGAAGCTGCAAACCTACCTCACCACCGGCACCGGCTATGGCCTGGAGGCCGATTGGCGGCACGGCATGTATCAGGGGCCGGAAACTGTTGTGCAACGCGAGACGCTTGACTACACCCAAGATCAGGGACGCATGCTGGGTCTGGTGGAAGTTCCGTCGACCTTCACCCTCAGCGGCCCCGACGGTGAACAGCAAGGCGCCGGGATGATGGAATTCGGCTTCTGGAGTTCACTGTCTCGGTACACGGGCTAATTGAAAACGGGCGTGGGCACCGCTGTGCTCACGCCCTGGCAAGAACCGCGCTGACTTACAGCGCCGCAATATCCGCCCGCAGGATGCGACCGTCGCGCAAGCGATACTCTGCCAGCAGATTCAGACTGAACTGCTCGCCCGGAGCAAAAGCGCGGCCCATAAACTCCGCGACGTCGACCTTTGCCGTGAAGTTGTCGAGAATACGCACTTGGGTATGGTCACTGCGCTCGCGAATATCCAGCGGGGTCATGTGATCGCTGAACTGAGCCGTAATACCCCGGTATACCTCCAGCACTGCCTCCACACCGCGAATCACGCCCTGAGCCGAATGTAGCTCCACGTCGGGATCGTAAAACGCCCTCAGCGCATCGGGGTCTTCACGGTTGTACGTCTGGTAATACGCTTCAAAAAACGCCTTACTCATCGGGTCGTCACTCCTGGCAGTGCTGTTTATTATTCTATGTCGGGGCGCTGGCAAACCGGGGCTCAGTTGCCCGAGCGCAGCAGCCGATACGCCGCAGCGAGCATGAAACATAACATGGCGGGAACCAGCAAAGCGAAGAAGCCCCAGTGTGCATAGAACAGCGCGCCCGCCGTACCGCCGAAGACAAAGCCCACAATAATCAGGCAAAAAAGCCCCGCCTTGCGGCGATCAAAGCCCTCCCCTCGCAATGCGGCGCCCAACATAATACCGAGGTCAGTAAACAGGCCGGTGACATGGGTCGTTCGCACCACCGCCCCACTGTAGCGGGTTGCCAGCGCATTCTGTAAACCGCAGGCGGCGGATGCAAAGTAATGTCCCGAGCTGTGCTGCTCACGGAGCAGCGCAATGGCAACCAGCAAGAGCAACCCTTCGATTACTAACAGCGTATCGTAGTGGCGCCCCAAGGTGAGGGATTCACTGATATTGAGATAGCCCGATACGGCTGCGCCAAGCAGAAAGCTGAGCAGGATCACCGCGAGATGCCAGGCATCACTGCCCTGCAGCAGTGCCGCGCCCAGCAAGCTGGCCGTGCCGGAGAGATGGGAAATTGACTGATGGGCAAACCCCAGGAGCCCGACGGCGTTGACGGTTCCCGCCAGCCAGGCCAGGGTAAACGCGCCGAGTTCCAGCCAGCGGGGCAGGCGTCGGATCATCGAGACCACTCCCTGTAAGAAGGATTAACGGATCTTTCGGGCCCTCACACTGCGCCCCTTCAGTTTGCCGGCACTGAGCACCCGCAGCGCCTCGTCGGCAGCGCGGCGTTTTACCGCCACATAGGCACACTGATCAAAGATATGGATTTTGCCGACATCCGAACCCGCCACACGCTCGCCCCGGGTCAGCGCCCCAAGGATATCACCCGGACGGATTTTCTGTTTTTTGCCCACATCCAGTTGCAGACAGTGCATCGGGGGCGAGTAGGCAGGCCCATCCAATACGGCCAGGTGAGGAAGCTCTCCCATTAATAGCTCCACCCCGTCCGCTTCCAGTCGCGCCAGCTTGTGCTGTTCTCGCTCGGTAAACAGGCTGGCGGCTTCGCCACTGGCACCGGCGCGACCCGTACGCCCCACGCGATGCGTGTGCACCTCGGCATCGCGAGCAATATGGTAGTTAATCACCATATTCAAATCTTCAATATCCAGCCCCCGGGCGGCAACATCTGTTGCCACCAGCACCGAAGCGCTGTGATTGGCAAAACACACCAATGCACGATCCCGCGCACGCTGGTCCAGCTCGCCATGCAGAGCGATGACATTCAAGCGGTAATCACGCAGAACGGAGGCCAGCTCCTCGGTATCGCGGCGGGTGTTGCAGAACACCACAGCGGAATCGGGGCGACGGTCCAGCAGCAAGCGCGCCACAGCATCGGCGCGGGCCTCATTGTTTTCCACCTGGTAAAAACGCTGATCGATGGTGCTTCGCCGGTGTTGCTCGGCAATCTTCAACAACTCGGGGTCGCGCATCCCCCGCCGGGCAATCTGCTGGATCTGCTCGGGGTAAGTGGCACTGAAAAGCAGGCTCTGACGACTGGCGGGCACCTCGGCAACAATCGCGTCGAGCGTCTCCTGAAAGCCCATCTCCAGCATGCGATCGGCTTCGTCCAACACCAGGGTATGCACCTGCTCCAGCTTCAGATTGCGCTTGCGCAGGTGGTCGTGCACCCGACCCGGTGTACCGACAATGATATGGGCGCCGTGCGCCAGTGAACCGACCTGTGGGCCAAAGGGCATACCGCCACAGAGAGTGAGAATCTTGACGTTGTGCACGCCACGCGCCAGCTTGCGCAGCTCTCTGGCAACCTGATCGGCCAGCTCGCGCGTGGGGCATAACACCAAGCCCTGCACAGCGAAGCGTTTGACCTCAAGCTTATTGAGCAAGCCGAGGCCGAAGGCGACTGTTTTACCGGAACCGGTTTTCGCCTGTCCGACCAAATCGCTGCCCGCCAATATGCGCGGCAGTGCCGCGGCCTGAATCGCGGTCATATCGCGATAGCCCAGCGACGCCAGATTATCGAGTAGGCCCGCCGCCAATGGCAGTGTGTGAAAGCTCGTCTCGCTCAAGTTCATTCCAACTGTGTGATGCCTCGGAGAGATCATACCGAAATCAGGAGGCCATAAACGAAAAAAGGCAGAACCCGATGGTTCTGCCCTTTCTCTACAGGCTGGCCGTAGCCAGTGCAGTTTCCCGCAATACGCGGGAGTCGGCCTTACAGGACGACGATGTTCTCAGCCTGAGGACCTTTCTGGCCTTGGCTAACAGTGAACTCAACTTGCTGACCTTCAACCAGGGTTTTGAAGCCTGAGCCGCTGATCGCGCTGAAGTGAGCGAATACGTCGGGGCCGTTTTCCTGAGCGATGAAGCCGAAGCCCTTAGTTTCGTTAAACCATTTAACAGTGCCGGTTACAGTAGACATAATGTGTATTCCTGAATCTTTCAGTAAATAAGTTGCCTCTCATGAGGCGGCCATGCTGGAAGTGTTTCTATTACTTATGAATCAGGACGAGAACTGAACAGAACATCGAAATGGTGTGCATAAATAGTAGTGCTACGTTCTAGCGCCACGCACTATAGCGGGAAAAAACAGCGCGGTATAGCATTTTCGCACGGCACAGGCCCGCTATAGGGATAATTACTGTGACTCGGAGTGAGCAGGTGTCGCCAGCCACAGCGCGCAAAACCACCCCGTCACAAACACCCCCGACAACCAAATCAGTGCCGCTGCCGCATTCCCCAGCAAGAAAACCAGCGGCAGAGCCACGGCAATCGCCAGACACCGGCGCTCAAGGACGGTGGCCTGACTTCGCTGCCGTCGACTGCGCAGACGCTTCGGGTCGCGTATTGCCAGCAACAACAGAGGCATCGCGCTGAATGCAATGGCCAATCCCGCCAGGAGCTCGGTACTCATGACTTCAGCGCCTCGGGTTCTGACTCTGTCTCAAGCATGGCGGGCGCTGGCGCGCGGCGCTGTGTCCACAGCAGCCAGGCCCCGCTGACCAGCAGTAAACCGTCGATCGTCAACACGGCTGGCAAGCCGCCAGAGATCGCGGCCTGCCAGCCCAAACCGCCACCCCAGTATCGCGCCGCCGGCAATGCCAGCATCACCAGCGCCATCGCTCGCAGAATACCCCGGCGGCTGCGCGCCGCATCACGCTGCGCAAAGCCGTAAAACGCGGTAAGAGCCATTGCCGCCAGAAAGACGCTCAGCAGGTCGTAAAATGCGGCACTGGGAACCGGCCGACGGGTCACATACACGGCCGCATTGACCAGCAGTGCCAGCGGCAAGCCATAGCCGACGATCACCGTCAGCTTTTCCAGCCAACGCCAGCCCGGCTCGGCCTGTCGACGCCGAGTCCACAACATGAGCCCGGTGAGGGCGACGTAGGCACTGGCAAACCCCATGGCGAACCACAGTATTTTCGAGGCGATACCCGCAAAATTTCCGAAATGCAGCGGTGACATCAGGCTGACCAGATCGCCACCGAGCGAGGGGGCATTCCCCAGCGCCGGGCGCAAACCCAGAAACTCGCCGGAAGCGCCGGCATACGCGACCGCGGATGGCAGCAGTTCACCGTCTCGATTATTCAGGCCGACAAGCAGGCTCGCATCTGCTCGCCCCCAGTGATGAATCTGCAAACTGCTGGGCTCGGCCCCGGTTCGTCGCGCGGCATCCTGTATCATCGCGTCGATATCCGCGAGCGGCGATGGACGATCATCCTCAGCCATAATCGGTGCCAGCAACTCCTCGCTGACGATTTCCACATCGCCACCAAACGCGACGTAGGCGATTGCGGGCAGCCCGATGGCCCCGCCAAAGCTGAAGAACGCACCAGTGAATGACAGCAGAAAGGCAAACGGCAAATTCCAGCTGCCCGCCAGCGCATGGCGGTCGCGCGCAGTGAGCAATCCCCCTTTGCGACGCAGTGTGAACAGCTCTTTGAGCAGGTGGCGGTGGATCAGCAGGCCACTGACCGCCGCGACCAGCATGGCAAACCCCAATACGCCCGTCGCCAGCAAACCCCAGCGCCCCGGCAGCAGCAAATTCACGTGCAGGTCGACCAGAAAATCCCGAAGCGCCCCCACACCCAACTGCCGAAAGACATCCGGCGACAAACCCTCAACCTCGCGAACCACCCGCTGCTGTGCCGGATCAATCAAAAACAGCATTGCCGGTTCCGTACCGTCGTCACCGTGGTAGTGAAACAGCGCCCGCAGGTGTTCGCCGGTCCCGGAGAACAGGAAAACTTCATCGAGATAGGCGGGGTCAATTCGCGCAGCAATGTCGGCCATCAGGGCGCCGGTGCCGTTGGGAATCTCCTCGACGGGCGCCACTGGCATGGGATCCGCCCACACGCCAATCGCATCTTCGAACACCGCCAGCGTGCCGGTAACAATCACCGCGTACAACAGCAAACCGAGCGCAACGGCTGACCATCCGTGGATGGCCAACAGGGTTTTGCTGCGCGCCTGCGACAATCGAATCACGCGGCACCTCTGAGCATCAGCTGCCAGACAATCAGTATCAGATGTGCCACCGTTAACGCGCCCACGACAAGATAGGTCCGTCCCAGACGCCCCAGGCAGCTGTAGAAAAACAACACCCCCCAAACCGCAGGAAACAGCACCAGCGGGATCGCCACATTGTCGATACGCGCGGGCCCTTCGGGCAACCAGATCGACGCGCCCGCCATCATCACAAAGGCACAGAGAAAGCATAGCGGCCCGGCAAGCAGCCAGCGCGGCCACATCGCATCTGATGAACTCCCTGCCTTCTGTACTGTCACTTTTTTAGGCTCCCGGCCACACGCTTGAAAAGCGCAAGAATACGAAACCACCCTGCGAATCGCAATTAAGATTCATTTTCAAATAAGGATAGCCGGAGCAGTCTGGCTCGGAACTTGCTGAGACTAAACTTGCTCAAGCTAACTTGCTCAGGCTAAAGAGCCCAGCTCGGGCATAGTGGATCGACACTGGCGCATTGCGCCGCGAGCCACTAGGCTGGAGTAGCAGCGCGGAAACGCTAGCCGCGTATTCCTCACAGCAACGGCAGGAGGACCATGTCTACGGTTTGGCAAGACATTGTGCGCAACGCCATATCACTGCGCCGAGAACTGCACCAACACCCCGAACTGGGCTGGCAGGAGCAGGGTACCGCCGAACGTATCCGCCAGCAGCTCTCCGCTCTCGACATCCCCTGGCGCGTCTGCGCCAAAACCGGCACTGTGGCCTGTTTGAATGCCGGCAGCTCCGGCCGTCATATCGCCCTGCGAGGCGATATCGATGCCCTCCCCATTGTTGAGCAAACCGAACTCGACTGGGCCTCGCACACATCTGGCTGCATGCACGCCTGTGGGCATGACGGCCATACCGCTACACTCATTGCGACCGCCAGCTGGTTAAAGGCTCACGAAGCCGAACTGCCCGGCCCGGTAACACTGATTTTTCAGCCCGCCGAGGAAGGGGGGCACGGTGCCCGGGAAATGATCCACGACGGTGCATTGGAAAATGTCGATGAAATCTTCGGCTGGCACAATTGGCCCGCCCTTCCCTTTGGTGAACTGATCTGCCCCGACGGCATTGTGATGTGCGGCAACGGCACCTTCAGCATCCGCGTTATCGGACAGGGCGGCCACGCCAGTCAGCCCGAACTCTGTCGCGACCCGGTACTGGGCGCCAGCGCCATTACCCTGGCCCTGCAACAGGTAGTAAGCCGCAGGCTGGCACCACAGGCCAGCGCCGTGCTCAGCATCACCAGCATTGAAGCCCCCAGCGCCGCTACCGTTATCCCCGGCGAGGCCAAGCTGGGCGGCAGTATCCGCGTTCCCGACGAAAATACCCGACAACAACTGAATCAGCTCATAGAGGAGATCGCCCAACAGACAGCCACCGCTTACGGTCTGCAGTGTGAGGTGGAATGCCACCCCCGCTATCAGGCCACCATCAACCATGCCGATGCCGCGAGTCGCGTCCGCCATTGCTGGCGACAACTCTACGGCAGCGACGCCATCAACCACAGCCTGCCGGTGCCGATTATGGCCTCGGAAGACTTCAGCTATTACTTGCGTGAAATTCCCGGCGCTTTCGCCCTTATCGGCGCCGATGACGGGAATGGCCACGACGCCCCCTGTCACAGTGCCTATTACGACTTCAACGACCAGCTAATTCCCAAAGTTGTCCGCCTCTATGCTGCCCTCGCGGGTGCGGCGGACGACCAACTCGGCTAAGCCCCCCGGGGCGAGCACGGCGGTGGCATGGCTGCCGCCGATTCTAAAAATCAGGAGGAAGCATGAGCATTTTTGAGCAACGTGAATCCGAGATCCGCGCCTACTGCCGGACGTACCCGGTAGTGTTCGATACGGCCAGCAACGCGCGCCAGACGGACGACCAGGGTCGCGAGTACATCGATTTTTTCGCCGGCGCAGGGGTGCTGAATTTCGGGCACAACAATCCGCATATGAAGCAGGCGATGATCGACTATCTTCAGCGCGACGGCGTCACCCACAGCCTGGATATGCACACCACCGCCAAGCGCGCCTTTATGGAGGACTTCACCCGCACCATTCTCGAACCCCGACACATGCCCCACAAAATGCAATTCATGGGGCCGACCGGGACCAATGCGGTTGAAGCGGCGTTGAAACTGGCTCGCCGTGTCACCGGGCGCAGTGAAGTGGTGGCGTTCAGCAAGGGCTTTCACGGCATGACGCTCGGGGCACTGGCCTGCACCGCCAACAGTTACTTCCGCTCAGCCGCAGGCGTCTCGCTGGACAATGTCAGTCACTACCCCTTCGACTGCGCCGCCGACAGCCGCGACCACACACTGGGAGGCGGTGTTGAAGCGTTGGCGCAACTGCGGGCGCTATACAAGGATGGCAGTGCGGGGCTGGCGCCGCCGGCGGCTTTTCTGGTGGAAACCATTCAGGCCGAGGGCGGCGTCAATGTCGCCAGTCAGGCCTGGCTGGAAGCCCTGCAAACCCTGGCCCACGAGCTGGGCGCCCTGTTTATTGTCGATGATATTCAGGTGGGCTGCGGGCGCACCGGTCACTACTTCAGCTTTGACGGCCTCGGTTTAAACCCCGATATCGTCTGCCTTGCCAAGGGCCTGGGCGGCGTGGGTACGCCCATCGCCATGAATCTGGTGAAACCGGAACACGACCAACACTGGTCGCCCGGTGAACATACCGGCACGTTCAGAGGACAGGGGCTGTCCTTTGTCGCCGGACGCGAAGCGCTGCGCTATTTCGACGGCGACGACTTCATGAGCGAAGTCCGCGCGAAAGGCGAGACCATGCACAGCGCCATGCAAGTGATCGCAGAGCGACACCAAGGTGTGGAGCTGCGCGGCAAAGGCATGATTCTCGGCCTGGACGTCGGCGACGGCGAACTCGCTAAAGCCATTGTCGGCGAGTGCTTCAAAGAAGGGCTGCTGGTCTCTGCCTGTGGCAGCGGCGGTCGGGTCGTGAAACTGATTCCGCCGCTGACCATTCCCGACGCCGACCTGCAACAGGGTCTGGACACGCTTGCAAGCGTCAGTAACCGTATTCTGGAGGCCGCATGAAACAACGCGATGACATGACCTTTGCCAATGAGGAGTACCAACAGCGCATCAGCGGCCTGCGTCAGCGAATGCAGGAGCGGCGGCTTGATGCGGTGGTGATTTCCGACCCGGAAAACATCATGTACCTCACCGACTACCAGACCACCGGCTACTCCTTTTTTCAGGCACTGGTGGTGCCGATAGACGACGAGCCATTCATGATTACCCGAGCCATGGAGGAATCCAATATCCATGCCCGCACCTGGATCGAGCGTACCCGACCCTACCCCGACACCGGCGACGCCATTCAAATGCTGGTCGACGCGCTGCGGGAGTTCGGTCTGGCCGACAAGCGCATCGGCTATGAGCGCAACAGCTACTTTTTTCCCGCCTACCAGCAGGACCGCATTCACACCACATTGACCGATGCAAAGCTGCTGGACTGTTTCGGCATTGTGGAAGAAGGCCGTGTGTGCAAATCGCCAGCGGAAATCGAGCTGATGCACCGCGCCGCCATCGCCACCGAAGAAGGCATGAAGGCCGGTATCGAGGCGGTACAGGCTGGCGTGACAGAAAACGAAATCGGCGCGGCCGTCAGCGCCGCCATGTTTCGTGCGGGCGGCGAACCCCCTGCAGTGATGCCCTACGTCACCTCAGGCCCGCGCAGCATGATCGGCCACGCCACCTGGGAGGGCCGCACCGTACAACCAGGCGACCATGTGTTTCTGGAAGTCGGCGGCTGCTATCGCCGCTACCACACCGCGATGATGCGCACCGTGCTCACGGGCCCGCAGACCGATGCCTTGCTTCATGCGCAGGAGCGAATGATCTATGCGCTGGATCAGGTCCACGAGCTGTTCCAGCCGGGCATGACCGTCTCTGACGCCGACAATATGATCCGCAACATCATCTCCGACAACCACTGCGGTGCACGGCTGATTACCCGCTCGGGTTACTCCATTGGTATCGCCTTCCCGCCGAGCTGGGATGAAGGCTATATCGTCAGCCTCAAGCAGGGGGAGTCCACCGTACTCAAAGAGGGGATGACCTTTCACATCATTCCCTGGATGTGGGGCGTGGAAGGCGATAAAACTGTAGGCATTTCCGACACGATCTATATTACTGAAGACGGCTGCCGTTCGTTCTTCACCACCCCTCGAGAAATGACCGTAAAGCCGCCGCAAGATGCTGCCATGCCGATCAAACTGGATGAGGTAAAAGGCCGCAAGAAGAACCAGGACAACACTCCTGAAAAAGCCGAAAAGAAGTCCTAGGAGGCGCAGATGCTGATAGCGAGAAACCCGTTGAATGGCGAGATTATCGCCGAGTACCCGGCGCTGACACCCACTCAGATGCACGAGCGTATCGGCGATGCCGACCGCGCCTTTGATAGCTGGCAGAGCAGTACCTTCGAAGACCGGGCCAAGGTACTGAAAGCCGTTGCCCGCGAGCTGCGCGCCGACAAGGATCGGCTCGCAGAACTGATGGCAATCGAAATGGGTAAGCCGATCAAAGAAGGCGTGCCGGAAGTTGAGAAAGCCGCCTGGTGCGCGGAATTCTATGCCGACAATGCCGAGCAGTTCCTGAACACAGAGACTCTAGCCTCTGATGCCTCAAACAGCTACGTCTGCTACCAGCCACTGGGCACGGTGTTGGGCATTCTGCCCTGGAACGCGCCCCTGTGGCTGGCCTTTCGCTTTCTGGCGCCTGCGCTCATGGCGGGCAATACCTGCGCCATGAAGCACGACCCTAACGTCCCGGCCAGCGCGGCGGGTATTGCCGAGGCCTTCCAGCGAGCGGGCGCGCCCAGCGACATTATGGTTAACCTGCCGCTGGAAACCGGCAACGTCGAGCAGGCAATTCGCGACCCCAGAATTCGCGCCGTGTCGTTCACTGGCTCCGACGCTGCCGGGCGCAAAGTTGCCGCACTGGCGGGCGCCGAGCTGAAACCCGCCGTGCTCGAACTCGGCGGCTCAGACCCCTTCGTAGTATTGGCTGACGCCGATCTGGAGAAGGCCGCCGATATCGCGGTGCTGTCGCGTATCATCAACGCCGGACAAAGCTGTATTGCCGCCAAGCGTGTCATTGTTGAAGAGCCGGTGTACGGCACCTTCGTCGAGATGTTGCAAAGTCGGCTGGCAAAACTGCGCCTCGGTGACCCACTGGACAAGGGCACCGACATTGGTCCCCTTGCCCGCGCAGATCTTCGGCAGAATCTTCACCGGCAAGTCAGCGAAACCATCGACGCGGGTGCACAGTGTTTGCTGGGCGGCGAGCTGCCCGAGGGGCCGGGATTCTTCTATCCGGCCACCCTGCTCACCGAAGTCAGCGAGACGATGTGTGCCTTCAACGAGGAGACCTTTGGCCCGGTCATGTGCGTGACCCGCGCCGCCGATATGGAAGAGGCGCTGCAACTCGCCAATGAAACCGACTACGGTCTCGGCGCCGGCATCTGGACCGCCAACACGGAACTGGCTGAGCAGATGGCCCTGCGTATCGACGCCGGTCAGGTCGCCATTAACGGTATTGTCAAAACGGATCCACGTCTGCCCAGCGGCGGCATCAAGCGCTCGGGCTATGGTCGAGAACTGGGGCCCCATGGAATCCGTGAATTTGTAAATGCCAAGCAGCTCTGGATCGCCTGAGAAACCACCTGTGGTTGACGCAAATCAAGCGGCAACCGAATGCGCGAAGCGCCCAGCCCGAATGACTGGGCCTTCGCCATAGCAACCGCTATAGTCTGTGTATTCCCATTCCCAGCCCCTATGGAACAGACTTATGTCGGCATCGCTCAAGAAGTACGGACTCTTCGCCATCATTGCACTGTTAGCGTTCGCAGCCTACAGCTGGATGCAACAGCAGAATTCGGGGTATGGCGACGCCTTTGTCAGCGGTAACGGCCGCCTTGAGGCCACCGAAGTGGATATTGCCACCAAGCTTGCCGGGCGTGTTGACAGCATTCTCGTTAAAGAAGGCGAAATGGTAAAAACCGGCCAGGTGCTCGCGCGAATGCAAGTGACCAGCCTTGAAGCACAGCGCAATGAAGCCCGCGCCATGCTGATGCAAACTCAGCAGAGTGTCGCGACCGCTGACGCGCAAGTGGCGATGAGCGAGAGTGACATGGCCGCCGCACGCGCGGTGGTATTGCAGCGGGAAAGCGAACGGGACGCCGCGGCAAAACGCCTGAAACGATCAGAAGCACTCGCCCGCGAGGGGAATATTTCCCACCAGACAGTGGATGACGAACGCTCAGCCTTGAACAGTGCCATCGCGGCCGTCGTCGCCGCCAAAGCCCAAGTTAAAGCTGCAGAGTCGGCCGTCGTCGCCGCAACGGCTCAGGCCGAAGGCGCGAGAACCGCCGTCACCGCTGCCGCCGCGACACTGGCCCGCATTGAAGCTGATCTAGCTGACGCCGAACTCAAAGCCCCCCGCGACGGACGTATTCAATACCGCGTTGCCCAGCCCGGCGAAGTCGTCGCGGCGGGAGGAAAAATTGTCAATCTGGTCGACCTTACCGATGTCACCATGAACTTTTTCCTCCCCGAAGCGGCGGCCGGGCGCCTGAAGCTGGGCAGCGATGTTCGACTCATTCTCGATGCGGCCCCCGATCTGGTCATTCCCGCCTCGGTTTCCTTCGTCGCCAGTACTGCCCAGTTCACCCCGAAAACGGTCGAAACCGCCAGCGAACGCCAGAAACTGATGTTCAAAGTCAAAGCCCGCATTGATCCCGCACTGCTGCGACAACACCAGTCCGTCGTCAAAACCGGCATTCCCGGTATTGCCTGGATCAAGCTGGATGACAGTATTGACTGGCCCGAAGCCCTGCACATCAAGGTGCCACAATGAGCCATGGCGACAGCGCGGTCGCCTGCCGCGATGTCTCGCTGCACTACGGCCAGTGCTGCGCACTGGACAAGCTCAGCCTAAGTGTCCCCACCGGCAAGATGGTGGGATTGATCGGCCCCGACGGGGTCGGTAAATCCAGCCTGCTGGCGCTGATCGCCGGCGCACGCAAAATACAGGATGGCGAGCTACAGGTGCTCGGCGGGGATATGCGCGACAGTCGGCACCGCAACCGGATTTGTCCGCGCATCGCCTATATGCCCCAGGGCCTGGGCAAAAACCTTTACGCCACGCTATCAGTGGAGGAAAACCTGCAATTTTTCGGGCGCCTGTTCGATCATGACGCCGATGAGCGGCGGCGACGCATTGACCAGCTGACCCATAGCACCGGGCTCTACGATTTTCTTGACCGGCCCGCGGGTAAACTGTCCGGTGGCATGAAGCAAAAGCTGGGGCTATGTTGCGCGCTGATCCACGACCCCGACCTGCTGATTCTCGACGAGCCGACCACCGGCGTCGACCCGCTGGCCCGCAGCCAGTTCTGGCAGCTGATCAGCGATATACGCCGTCGCCGCCCGGCAATGAGCGTGATCGTCGCCACCGCTTATATGGATGAAGCCCGCAATGCCGATACGCTGATCGCAATGAATCAGGGCCGTATTCTGGCCAGCGGCAGTCCAAAACAATTACTGGCCAAGACTGGCAGCGACAGCCTGGAATCCGCCTTTATTGCGCTACTGCCCGAGGCGCAGCGCCGGGACTACCAGCCGGTGCAGATTCCCCCTCTGAACATCAGTGAGCAGGCCGATTACGCCATTGAAGCCAGCGAGCTGACCATGCGATTTGGCGATTTTGTGGCGGTGGATCACGTCAATTTTAAGATCCGGCGCGGCGAAATTTTTGGCTTTCTGGGCTCCAACGGCTGCGGCAAGTCGACCACTATGAAAATGCTGACCGGCCTGCTGCCCGCCAGCGAGGGTGACGCCAAACTGTTCGGCAAAGCCATCGATCCCCGCGATCTGGCAATCCGCCACCGGGTCGGCTACATGTCGCAGTCGTTCTCGCTGTATAGCGAACTGACTGTCATGCAGAACCTGGTCCTTCACGCCCGGCTGTTCGGCGTAGACGACGCAGACATTCCCGGCCGCGCCGAGGAAATGCTGGAGCGCTTTTCGCTGACAGGCGTTCGCGACAGCTTGCCCGGCAATCTGCCATTGGGCTTGCGTCAGCGCCTGTCACTGGCCGTGGCCCTGGTGCATAAACCCGAACTGCTGATTCTCGACGAGCCAACGTCAGGGGTCGATCCGGTGGCCAGGGATAATTTCTGGCGACTGCTTGTCAGCCTGTCGCGGCAGGACGGCGTTACCATTTTTATCAGCACCCACTTCATGAATGAGGCAGAGCGCTGCGACCGCATCTCGCTGATGCATGCCGGGCGGGTACTGATCAGCGACACACCAACAGCCATCCAGCGCTCACGGCAGGCCGAGAGCCTGGAGGCCGCTTTTATTGAATATCTGAGTGAGGCAAGCAGGCAGCGCCGCGACAGCGATGTCGACGCGGCACCCGAACTCGCCGACACCCCGCGCAAGATCAACCCGCACTTTAGCTGGCGCCGAACACTCAGCTACACCCGGCGCGAAGCCCTCGAGCTGCGCCGCGATCCCGTTCGCGGCATGCTGGCGTTGATCGGCTCGGTGTTCCTGATGATTGTGATGGGCTACGGGATCAGCCTGGACGTGGAGGATCTGACTTATGCCATCTACGACCTGGATCAAACCAACCTCAGCCAGAGCTATGCACTCAATCTGAGCGGCTCGCGGTATTTTATTGAGCGACCGCCCATCAAAAGTTACGACGATATGGACGCCCGTCTGCGCAGTGGTGATCTGGCACTCGCCATAGAAATTCCACCGGGCTTCGCTAGAGATGCCAAGCGTGGTGACACGGTGACCGTCGCCGCCTGGGTCGATGGCTCCATGCCCAGTCGGGCGGAAACCGTCGGCGGTTACGTACAAGGCATCCACCAAAACTGGTTAATTCAAATTGCACGCATGCAAATGGGTATGGACGCGCAAACTCTGGCAACAGCCGCCTCGGTAGAAACGCGCTTTCGCTACAACCCCGATGTAACCAGCCTGCCGGCCATGGTGCCCGCCATCATGCCGATTCTGCTGCTGCTGATTCCCGCCATGCTCACCGCTCTGTCGATTGTGCGGGAAAAGGAACTGGGTTCGATCATCAACCTCTATGTCACCCCCGTTCGCCGCAGCGAATTTTTGCTGGGCAAGCAGCTTCCCTACATCGCCCTGTCGATGCTCAACTTCCTGCTGATGACTGCCCTTGCGACAACGCTTTTCGACGTCCCGGTTAAAGGCAGCTTCCTGGCGCTGAGCATTGCCGCGTTGCTTTTCTCGGTTTGCGCAACCGGCATGGGACTGGTCGCCTCTGCCGTCACGCGCAGTCAGATTGCCGCGATGTTCTTCACCATGCTGGCCACCCTCATGCCCGCCGTGCAATTTGCCGGCTTACTGAATCCCGTGGCCTCACTGGAAGGCCCCGGCCGCGTTGTCGGCGAACTGCAACCGGTGTCCTACTTCCTCACCATCAGCCGGGCGATTTTCAGCAAGGGACTGGACCTGCCGCAAATTCAGGGATCGTTGTGGCCGATCATTCTCGCGATTCCGGTCATCATGGGTATGGCCTTGTTGCTGCTGAAGAAGCAGGAGCGCTGACATGTCTAAACTGTCGAACACCTACCGCCTGGGCGTAAAGGAACTTTGGAGCCTGGCCCGCGACCCCGGCATGCTCCTGCTGATTGCCTTCACCTTTTCGATCTCGATATACAGTGCGGGATCGGTGATGCCGGAATCGCTGCACCGCACCCCGATTGCCATTGTCGACGAGGACCAGTCGCCGCTGTCGGCGCGCATCCGCGATGCCTTTTATCCTCCGCGCTTCAACCCGCCAGTCTTGCTGAACATCAATGAGGTCGACCCGGCGCTGGACGCCGGACGCTACACCTTTGCCCTGACGATTCCGGTGAACTTTCAGCGCGATGTGTTGGCCGGGCGGCAACCGGAAATGCAACTCAACGTGGATGCCACTCGTATGAGCCAGGCATTTACCGGCAGCAGCTATATTCAGCAGATCGCTCTGGGTGAAGTCTCCGAATTTGTGCAGCGCTACCGCAGCGACAGCAGCCTGCCGATCGATCTCAACCTGCGCATGCGATTCAACCCCAATCTCGACGAGAGCTGGTTCGGCTCGCTGATGGAAATCATCAATAACGTGACGCTGCTTTCCATCATTCTCACCGGCGCCGCACTGATCCGCGAGCGGGAGCACGGCACGATCGAACACCTGCTGGTGATGCCGGTCACGCCCGGAGAAATCATGCTCGCCAAAGTCTGGTCGATGGCGCTGGTCGTGCTGCTTGCCGCCACACTGTCACTGAATGGCGTTGTGCGCGGGCTGATGCAGGTTCCCGTCGAAGGCTCGATCGCGGTGTTCGTACTGACCACCGCGCTGCATCTGTTCGCCACCACGTCCATGGGCATTTTCATGGCGACCATTGCCCGCAGCATGCCCCAATTCGGCATGTTGCTGATGCTCACGCTGCTGCCGCTGGATATGCTGTCGGGAGGCATGACGCCAAGAGAAAGTATGCCCTTGCTGGTGCAGAGTTTAATGCTGGCCGCGCCCACTACCCACTTCGTTGCAGCCAGTCAGGCCGTGCTCTACCGCGCCGCCGGACTATCGATTATCTGGCCGCAACTGCTGGCGCTCGCGGCCATCGGGACCGTATTTTTCAGCGTTTCGCTGTGGCGCTTCCGCAATACGATCAGTCGTATGGCCTGAGCTCAGACAAACGGCGCTTCGCTGTCCAGAAAGCGCCGCAGCTCCTCACACTCGTCGGCATTGCGGTCGCCCGTGTCCCGCCGGCTGTCCATCACGTCGATATAGTTCAGCAGCCCCACCTCATTGAACGCGTACATCGGGGTGTCAGTATCGAAATCCGGCTCCGCCCGCTGTGCCTGCCAGTTGCCACTGCGGGCGTGAAACAAGCGGTTGCGGGAGCTGTTGTCGATAAGCAGCAAACCCGGTTGCTGATTCACCAGCAGCCCCCAGCCTTGCGCAATACTCTGGGCCTGAAGACGCTGGTGAACCTCGTCGATTGACGCGCCTCTACGCAGAGCGCTCATAACGCGCTGCACCCCGTCCTCGCCCATCACCCAGGTGGCAAAATAGCGACGCGGCGCCGGTAGCCAGAACGCCGTAGGATAGGGCGGCGTGTCCTGATGTGGTTGCTGACAGAAGTCGGTGAGATAGGGATTGCTGCTGTATTGATGCTGCTGAGGCGCTCGCTGAGCCAAGGTGTAGTTTTGGGGATTTAATGGCAGACCGGGAAACTCGACGAGGCCGTAGTCCAGAATCTCCCGTCGCAGCTCCTGCAAAAACCCGTAGGCACTGCCGCAATAGGGGTAGCGCTCCCGCAATGCCTGGGGCACGGTAATTCGCAACCCCAGCCGGCGGCCATCGAGCCGGTGTACCCCGGACTCAACGCGGCACTCAGCGGCAATATCGGCAAAGCAGAACGGCACTCTGGGCATAAGGTTTCAGCGTATTTGCGAAAGAAGAAAACAACAGGATTATATATACTCACTCCCCCGTTTTCAGACCGCAAGTATCCTCGGAGTGTTCGATGCGCAGCGCCATGGCCCGCCACATTCTTGTTAAAACAGCCGACGAAGCCAAGGCACTGAAACGTCGTGTGGAGAAAGGCGATAACTTTGAGCAGCTCGCCGGCAAACACTCCCAGTGTCCATCAGGCAAGCGCGGCGGCGATCTTGGCGAAGTAAAGAAAGGCCAGATGGTCGCCAGCGTTGATAAGGCCATATTCAGCGGGCCGCTGCGGCAGGTTCAGGGCCCGGTCAAAAGCCGTTTCGGCTACCATCTGGTGCAGGTGTACTTTCGCGATTGAGCCTCAGGCAAACAGCGCCAGCAGCAGAAAGACCGCCAGGCCACCTACCGATAATTGCAGGGTGCGAGTGCGCAGACCTTTGGCGGCCAGTCCCAGCCACAGCCCACTGAGCATAATCAATACCAGCGCCAGAGAGAAAATCTGCTGCCCGAGACGGAACCACTGGGGGCCATGCCCTTTATGCAGTTCAATCAAAGACGCCTGAAGACTCGGCTTAACCACATCGATCTGCACACCCCCTTCACTGGGCGTCAGACGATAGTTAAGACGGTTGCTGGGACGCGTACTCACCTCCCGGCCACGCACTTTAACTTGCTCAAAATCGCCGCTCAAACCGGCCTGATCCAGCAAGGCCCGCACATCCTGTTCCAGCTGCGCGCTATCCGGGTTCAGGCTGCCCGGCAGCAGCACAGAGCTTTCCACACGCTGCTCACCTTTAATACCGACCAGATACAAACCACCGGAGATCGCCATCAGTATCACCATCGGTGCAAAGAAAGCGGCCAGATACAGGTGGATATTAATCAGTAACTTCCTTGACATGAAAACGCCCCCCTCGAGCATTCAATGCCGCCGGCAGACCGGACAGGCAAGACAGTAACGACGACCTGGTAAATCTGCGTCGTCGTGTAATTTACCACGTAATGCCAGTTTACCGACGCTAAATTAAGCCTGGATTAAAAGGCGTACTGCCAACCCGCTGTAAACGTGGACTGCTGTTCCATTTGCGGGCCATCGAGATGCTGGTAGACCGGTTCGCTGTACTCAAGTGCCAAACGGTGGCCCTTGGCACGGCCTTTGGTGAAGAGATAGTTCACCCCCACGGCCAATTCGCTGCGCTCACCGCCCTGCGCACCGGGATCTGCCGTGGGCACCATCATCGGGTTCAGATCGTCGCGGGCACCATCAATATTGCCCCAGGCACTGTGAATAAGGCGCAGAGAGCCGCTGAAGGCAGGCGTGAAACTGCGTGCCAGCCAGCCGCTGAGTTGGCCGCGATTGCCCATCCGGTAGTCATTGTCGTTGTAGTCGGTGGGCACCGTCAGCATGAGCTGCGCGCCCCAACTGAAGGTGTTTCCAAAACCCGTATAGGTCACTCCGGGCATCAGATCAACACTGCCGGAGCCGAGCTGCATGCGATAAGGCAGCTTCGCCTTATTCTGCGCGGGCGTGTCGTCACGCTCATCAATACTCCCCGTCGGCAGACTCACGCCAAGGTTGGCATGCAGGCGGTGGCGAGCGTCGTCACTCTGATAAAGTTTGAGCAGTGCAGAAGCCTTAACATCACCCACCCCCTCACTGCGCGTGGTAAAACGCTGTCCCATACGGGTCACATGCGTCATCTCGTTGCGCAGATACGGCAACATCAGCATGACGGTGACCTCGTCGCTCGGTGCGTACATCGCCCCGAACATATGCATTTCCATGTCCATGCTGAGCGGCGCCACCATATAGGGACCCGGCGCCATCATCGTGCCGGTAATTTGCCCTGCCGACACACGGTCACCGCCGTCGAGATTGCCCTCCATCTCCATCGCCATATAACGATAGGACAGCATCCACTCTCCCACTTTATGGCGGTGATCACCCATCACGCCAATCGGTGCATGAGAGCTTGCCCCCATGCTCGCAGCCGCAGGAGCTGTTTCATGGGCAATGCTGAATGTGCTGACAAGCAGCGCCAGTAACGGCAGACCCTGCCGGATCGTTTTATACATAGGAGGAGGCACCCTGAGGAGTATGATTGTTTTTGTTTGGCGCAGAAGTTTACCATCAGGCGCTGAGCGACATCGCGCTGCTGCGACATAATGACGCAGCAGCGCAGGCCCGAACAGGGCCAACCGCTATACTTAGTCCTTTGTTTGCTAGGAGCCAACGTGAATCCGGATACCGCCAACCTCCGACGCCTGTGCGCCATTCGCAGCGTGGTGATCGCCGGTCAGTTTCTGGCCCTGGAATTCGCCAAGCATCAGCTCGGCTGGATGCTGCCCTATGTCACGCTGGAACTGCTGCTGGGGGTGATCGCCCTGTTTGCCCTGTTCTGCTGGTGGCGAAGCTATCAGCGCTGGCCGGTCATCGAGCTGGAGCTGTTTGTCCAACTTTGCGTCGACGTCGCGGGCTTTACTGCGGTGCTGTATTTCTCCGGTGGGAGCAACAACCCGTTTATCTCCTATCTACTGGTACCGCTGTGCATCTCCGCCACCACCCTGCCCCTGCGCTACACCTGGGCACTGGGTGTGATGTCCCTGTTGGCCTACAGCCTGCTGCTGGTTTACTTCATTCCATTAGCACCGCTATCGCCCCACAGCCACCAGACCATGCAGGGCATGACCCTCAACATGCACGTGGCAGGTATGTGGATGAACTTTGTGGTCAGCGCCCTGCTGATCGCCTACTTCGTTTCCGCCATGGCCAGCAGCCTGCGGCAGAAGGAGAACGAACTGGCGCAAGTTCGCGAACGCCAGCTGCAGGATGAACAATTGCTGGCCGTCGCCACACTCGCCGCCGGAACGGCTCACGAGCTGGGCACCCCTCTGGCCACGATCAAGGTGATCAGCGAAGACCTGCGCGAAGAGGTGGAGACCGACCTGCGTGAAGATGTCGATGCGCTCAGCGAACAGGTGGATCACTGCAAGCAGATTCTCGACAAGCTGGTGAGTACTGCGCGCGACCTGAGCGCCTTGCAGGCTGAAACGGAACCCCTGGCCAGCTACGTACAGGGCTTGGTGGACCGCTGGCAACTGATGCGACCCGGCAGTGAGTTAGTGGTGGATATCGCGCCCGAGCTGCGCGCCATGACCATCAGCCTCGACGGTACCGTAAGCCAAAGCATTCTCAACCTGCTGAACAACGCGGCAGATGTGACTCCGGATCAGGTGAGCCTGAGCATCTATCAAGACGACGACCAGCTCTGCCTTGCCATTAAAGACCGTGGCCCCGGCCTGCCTGGGGCCGAAGGCGTGATCCACAAAGCTTACGTCAGCACCAAAGGCAAAGGCCTGGGATTGGGCTTGATGCTCAGCCACGCCACCGCTGAACGCTATGGTGGAAATCTGCAGTGGCATCGACGGCGGGGCGGCGGAAGCCGTCTCGAACTGCGCCTGCCACTGGCCGCCATCAGCCATTATCGCGAAGAGGACAATGCATGAATGCTAGCCAACATAAACGCTTTCTGGTTATCGACGATGATGAGGCTTTCTGTCATGCACTGTCGCGCTCACTACAGCGCAAGGGCTACCTTGTAGAGGTGGCGCAGGATCTGGACAGTGCCCGGCAGGTCTGCCAGCAATTCAGTCCGCACTACGCCGTAGTGGACCTGAAGATTGATCAGGAATCCGGCCTGAGCATTATTCCCTACCTCCGGGAGCGCTTCCCCGACATTCGCCTGCTGATGCTGACCGGTTACTCCAGCATCGCCACCGCGGTGGACGCGATAAAGCTGGGCGCCGACAACTACCTGCAGAAACCCGCGGGGACCACTGCCATTCTCAACGCGCTGAACGAAGAACGGCGCAGCCCGGCAGTCGAAAGCATCGACCCGATTAAGGCGCCGTCACTGGAAAGAATGACCTGGGAGCATATTCAGCAGGCGCTGAAGGAAAATGACGGGAATATCTCAGCCACGGCACGGCAGCTGGGGATGCACCGGCGCACTTTGCAGCGCAAACTGCAGAAGCGGCCGGTGAAGTCCTGAGGCTTACTCGGTTTCGGTACCGGTTCTCAGTCGGAAAATACGCACATTACCGGTGGCGCTGTTGGCAACCGCCAGATACGCCACACTGTCAACCACGAAGGTAGCCAGCCCTTCCGGTCCGACATCACCCGTTTCATTGCTCAGCGATGCGGCAAAGTTGCGGTTATTCAGGTAGCTGACGAACTGCACACCATAGGGTGAAGTGATGTCGTAAACCGCGACCCCACCGACGCCGTTGAGCGTGATCAGCGCATAGATACGCTCTTGACTGGAAACCAGGGCCAAGCCCTTGGGCTGTGCGCCCTTCTCGTCACTGAGGGTATCGCGATCATTGGCATTGTTACCCAGCAGGGTCTGTGTCACACGAATCAGATCATTACCGGAATCGTAGATCAGATTACCTTCCGCATCGCGAACCGAGAACGAGCGCGCACCAAAGGCGGAAATCTGATCGATATCACCGTCACCGTCGGTATCACCGCGCTCGCTGCTGACCTGCAGACGTCCCAGCTGGCTGTCATTGCCGGCGGCGGCAGCACTGGGGTTGGCAGGATCGATCTCCGGCCCAACTACACCGTCGAGGTCGCTGGCACGCAGCAACTCGGAGAAGCCACTGAAGTCACGGGCTCGCCCCTCATTAGCGGTCACGAAGAAATTACTGCCACCGCTTTGATAGGTGCGAAGACCATAGGGCTGGTAAAGGCCAACCACACCGGGCCATGTCTGCAGAGTAATACTGCCGTTGTCATTGACGTCGAGGCTGTTGCGAGCCTCGCCAAAATCTTTGACGCCGAGATCAATCAGCGCATCGACGCTGGCAGTTTCCAGGTCAATCACGGCCACCGCATTGTTGCTCTGCAGGCTGACGTAGGCTTTGTCGTTATCCAGGGTTACGCTGATGCGACCGGGCTCAAGATCCTGTGCCAGGGTCACACCGGGAGCCAGCGGCTTCAAGCCAGCGGGCACTTCATCAGCACGACTTCCACCACTGTTGAACTCGCTGAAATCGATGTCGTTAATGGTCACATTGTCGACGCCATCGCTTAAATCGATCTGCGTAATCGAGCCTTCCGGATTGACGCTGTGGTCATCGCTCGGCAAGCCTTCGTTGGCAACCAGCAGACTGCTGGACAGCAAGTCGAAGACAATGGCACTGGGACCGGGGCCCACGTCATAGGTCGCGACAAGGCTCAGATCTTCCAGCAGATAAAGCGCGGCAATCCCATCGTCCTGCGGATTATCCGCAGCGATCGCTACCGCCAGGAAACCGCTGCCTGTCGCAATGCTGGTGGCGGCACCCAAGGTTTTAGCGGCATCGGCTTCAGCGGCGCTGAGGTCGACGGTGCCATTGAGTACCGGCGAAAGTGCCTCACTGACGTCGACGATATCCACACCGCCCGTCTGCCCGTTGAGCACAAACAATTGGCTGTTGGTCGAATCGGAGGCCACCGCCTTGGCAGCACCGCCGTTCAGCTGTGCATCATTGCGACGGATACTGGCCGATTCAGCGTAATCCATGCTGATCTGGAGCGGCACATTGTCAACAAGGAAGGCGCCCAAGGGCAGGATGGCAATACGGTTTGCGGTATCGCCGTACAGTCCGTAGCGGTTGTCATTGATCAGCGCAACGAAGTTCGCGCTCAACAGAGCCAGTGCTTCCACGTTTTCGCCCAGCGGGTCGATGCCGCTTGGCAGAGGCATGCTCAGGCTGTCAAAACCGAGGTGTTTGGGTACAAACGGAACCCCGGCCACCAGAAACTGCTCTTCCAGGCTGGGGCTCGTGTTGCTGTCGTCCCAGCTTGTGCCCAGAATGCTTTCGGCGTCGGCGAGATTGATTTTGTAGTACTTACTGACGCTGCGCGCCTGCTCAACCACTACCAGATAATCGGTGTCCACGGCCGCCGCTTCGGTCACGCGGATTTCGCTCTGATCAATCAGCTCACCGTTGTCGAGATCACCGCTGCCATCAAACAGGCGTGCATATTGCTCTGGGCTGTCGAGGCGATAGAGGTACTCGCCGTCGATGCTGGAAATCGTGCCGTCGTCATTAAGCGCCAGTTTGCCGATACGCACGATTCGCGACTCTGCCGCCGCTGCGCTGCCGGGATTAGCCAGCGGTGCCGCCATCACGAAATACAGGAAGGCATTGTCCGGGCTCAGCGCCAGCGCCGAGATACCCCGGCCATTTTGACGCTTGCTGAGAATGGACGGCAGGTAACTTTCACTCACCGTGTACGCGGCGCCCGTGTAGTCAGCACCGCGTCCGGCTGGGACTTCGCGACGCAGGATGGTGCCGTCACTGTCAATCAGCAGCAAACTGGGGCCGTAGTCGTCGGCCACCCAGAACCGTCCGTTCTCGAGCTTGACCAGCGCCTCGGGGTCGATCCCGTTCGGCGTCGACAGCAGCTGGTTGCCACTCGGGTCGAAAGCCACTTCCTCGGGACCGTTGCTGTTGGCATTTGGCAGGCCACTGGCTTTTTGCGCCCCCGCCTCGATAAAGACGGTGTCCTGCTGCTCCAGCGCGAGTTTGGTACCCACACCACTGAGCTTCCATTTCTGGATGCGCGGCTGATATTGCGGCTGCACGAAGACCACACCGCTGTTGTCGTCGCAGAAATTGGCCTGACCAATCATCTCCGCACTGTCCGAACAGGGGAATGTCGGCCCGCGATCCGTGATCGTGTAGAAGATATTGCTGCCTTCATCGGTCGCGCGGAACGCACCACTGCCAACAGACAGGCTGACAGGCAGCGAGGCGCCATTACTGAACTGCACCGTGCCGAGCGATTCCTCAACGAAGAACTGCCGGGAGTTCAGCTCGAAGCTGAGTCGGCGACTGCTGGAGTCACTGTCACCACTACAAGCCACCATGCCAAACGCGGCGGCCAGTAAAGGAAAGGTCTTGAGTAAGGCCCGTTTTGATCCAATCATGCACTCGATCCCGATATTGAAAGGCGGCTGCTCAGCCACCCTGAATGTTCTTGTTGTGTTATTGACTCGCCATCGCAGTAAAAAGGGGGCCACGGCCCCCTTCTTTCCTGCCACTCAGCCTTAGAGCTGCGAGCGGCCTTTGTTTGCGGCGATACGCAGACGCAGTGCGTTCAGTTTGATGAAGCCTTCGGCGTCTTTCTGATCGTAGGCGCCCGCATCATCTTCAAAGGTGGCAATCGCCTCGTCGAACAGGGAGTTGTCTGACTTGCGACCTACTACGACCACATTCCCCTTATAGAGTTTCAGGCGTACGGTGCCGTTCACGAAACCCTGCGACTCGTCGATGGCCGCCTGCAGCATACGGCGCTCCGGGCTGAACCAGTAACCGTTATACACCAGCTTGGCGTAACGCGGCATCAGCTCGTCTTTCAGGTGGGCCGCTTCGCGGTCCAGTGTGATCGACTCAATGGCGCGGTGGGCCTTAAGCATAATGGTGCCGCCGGGGGTTTCATAACAGCCGCGCGACTTCATGCCCACGTAGCGGTTTTCAACCAGGTCCAGACGGCCAATGCCATTGTCACCGGCCAGCTTGTTCAGTGTGGCCAGCATAGTGGCCGGGCTCAGCGCCTCGCCGTTCAGCGTTACCGGATCGCCGTTCTGATAACCCAGCTCAATGTATGTGGGCTTGTCGGGAGCCGCTTCGGGGCTGACGCTCCAGCGCCACATGTCTTCTTCCGGCTCCCAGTACGGATCTTCCAGATTGCCGCCTTCGTAAGAAATGTGCAGCAGGTTGGCATCCATAGAGTACGGCGACTTCTTCTTTTTGTTGGAGAAATCGACCGGAATCTGGTGCTGTTCGCAGTACGCCATCAGGGTCTCGCGGGAAGTCAGATCCCACTCGCGCCAGGGCGCAATCACTTTAATGCCGGGCTTCAGCGAATAGGCGCCCAGTTCGAAGCGCACCTGGTCGTTGCCCTTGCCTGTCGCGCCGTGGGAGATGGCATCGGCGCCGGTCTCGTTGGCAATCTCGATCAGTCGCTTGGCAATCAGCGGGCGGGCAATCGACGTACCCAGCAGGTACTCACCCTCATAAATTGCGTTGCTGCGGAACATCGGAAAAACAAAATCTCGCACATACTCTTCGCGAAGATCATCGATGTAGATTTCTTTCACGCCCAGCGCCTGGGCTTTGGCGCGCGCCGGTTCCACTTCCTCGCCCTGACCAATATCAGCGGTAAACGTCACCACTTCACACTGATAGGTTTCCTGCAACCACTTGACGATGACCGAGGTGTCCAGGCCACCTGAATAGGCCAGTACAACCTTGTTGATATCCGACATAACACACTCCGAAAAACACCTGCGCGCCCAGTGCCGCAGGGTGGGAAAAGCCCGCTATTTTAGCGGGCTTTGCGGCCGCACGCCATGCCGCGCGCGCAGCGCCCATGCACCGTGATGAGGCAGTGCGCAAAAGTGGCAAAAATGTCGGAATTTTTTCGCCCCTCAAGGATTGACTGCGCCGCCATATAGCCCGACATTAGCGCCGTTTTTTCACGTTTTTGTGGAGAGTTCCGGCGTGTTAGAAATCGTCGATGTTTCACGGCGCTTTGGCGATTACCAGGCGCTGAACTGCGTAAGCCTGCATGTCGAGGCCGGGGAGTTTTTTACTCTGCTCGGCCCCTCCGGCTGCGGCAAGACCACGCTGCTGCGCAGCATCGCCGGTTTTGAGCAACCCGACAGCGGCGATATTCTGCTCGATGGCCGCTCGCTGCTGAGTCTGCCGCCGGAGCAGCGCCCGGTGCACACCGTCTTCCAGAGCTACGCGCTGTTCCCCCACATGACGGTGGCCGACAACATCGCCTTCCCCCTGCGGATGGCTGGCTGCAACGAAACCGAGATTCGCCAGCGCGTTGCTGAAGTGCTGGAGGATGTACGTTTGCCCGACGCCGGCAGCCGCTTCCCCGACGCCCTCTCTGGCGGCCAGCGCCAACGGATTGCGATAGCAAGAGCACTGGTCAATCGTCCACGCCTGTTACTGCTCGACGAGCCGCTGTCCGCGCTGGATGCCAAACTGCGCGAGCAAATGCAGATTGAGCTGATCAACTTGCAGAAAGAGGTCGGCATCACCTTTGTGTATGTCACCCACGATCAGGGCGAAGCGCTGGCGCTGTCACATCGCATAGCGGTGATGGAGCACGGCGAACTCAGTCAGGTCGACGAGCCCTCCGTACTGTACAGCTGCCCGGATAACCGTTTTGTGGCGGATTTTATCGGCCAGTGCAATCTGCTCGACGGCAAGGTCATCGAGCAAGACGGTGAACGAGTGCGTATTGCGCTGGCGGGGCTCGGCGAGATGACCGTGCCCACCAACGAGGAAATCGACTTTCTGCCTGGCGATGCCTGCGCACTGACACTCCGCCCGGAGAAAATCCGTTTGGCACGAGAACTGCAATGCGGCGACGACGAATTCCATGTGCGCGGCGAGGTGCACGACATGCTCTATCTGGGCGACGTCACGGTGTACATCATTGAAGCTGACGGTGTGCGTATTGAGGCGCTGCTGGCCAACAGCGCTCCCGGCCGCACCCGCCTGTTTGAGCCCGGTGATACCGTTGAACTGTGCTGGCGTTACGACGCCGGACACCTGGTGCGCTAGCGTGAAGAATCTTTCTGCCAAGCTGGGGCGCGCCCTGCTGTCGCTGCCCCCGGCGGCCTATTTGCTGCTGTTTTTCGCACTGCCGACGCTCATGATGCTGTTGGCTTCTTTCCGGTATCCCGGCGATTATGGCGGTCTCGCGCCCTGGTATTACCTGGACGATGGCGCGCTGAGTTTCGACCTCACCACCGAAAATTGGGCGCGACTGTTTGAGTCCACCATTTACCTCAGCCTGTTGATCAAGTCGCTGGGCTTTGCCTTGCTGACCACCGCCATCTGCGCCGTGATGGCCTACCCCCTGGCACTGACCATCGCCCGCAGTCCCAAGAAATACCGCGACCTGCTCCTGCTGCTGGTGATTCTGCCGTTCTGGAGCAACTTTCTGGTACGCATCTACGCCTGGATGATTATTTTCAGCCCCCAGGGCGCCCTCACTGTCGCCCTTAACACCCTGCTGGAAAGCGTCGGCCTGCCCACCGTCAACCTGATGTTCAGCAGCACCGCCGTTATCACCTGCCTGGTGTATGTCCACCTGCCCTTTATGGTGTTGCCGCTGTACGCCAATCTGGAAAAACACGATCCGGCGCTGCTCGATGCCGCCCGCGATCTGGGCGCCAGTCGCCACCAGTGCTTCTGGAAAATCACCTGGCCACTGAGCTTGCCCGGCCTCTATGCCGGCAGCGTGCTGGTATTCATTCCCTCCCTCGGCATGTTCGCCATCCCCGACCTGCTCGGCGGCACCGAGGGCATTATGATCGGCAATGTCATCAAGCAGCAGTTTGTCGAGGCCCGTGACTGGCCCTTTGGCAGTGTGCTGTCGCTGGTGCTGACCGCCTTTACCCTCCTGCTGGTGCTGGTAGCCGGCCGCGCGGGCAAGGCCTCGGGCGGCAAGGAGGCGCGCTGATGAAACACAATGCCCTGCTGGTCAGCGCCACCCTGATGGTCTATGCCTTTTTGTATCTGCCGCTGATGGTGGTCGTGCTGTTCAGCTTCAATGATTCCAAGCTCAACGCCGAGTGGGTGGGCTTCACCCTGAAATGGTATGAACAGCTTTTCGATAACCCCGCCATGCTGAAAGCGGCGATGAACTCGCTGATTATTGCCACAGTTAGCGCGCTGTTAGCCGGCATTCTGGGCACACTGGCGGGCATTGCCATTCACCGCTTCCGGCAAAAGTGGCTGTCGGCACTGGTACTCGGCCCGGTGGCGATGCCCGATATTCTGATTGGCGTGAGCTTGCTGCTGATGTTCATGCTGATGAATATCAGCCTGGGTATGGTGTCGATTATCCTCGCCCACGTCAGCTTCAGCATTGGTTTTGTAGCGCTGGCAGTGCAGTCGCGCATGGCGGGTATGGACGACAGCCTGATTGAGGCCGCCCGGGACCTGGGCGCCACACCGCTGCAAAGCTTTCGCCTGATTACCCTTCCACTGCTGATGCCCGGCATTATCGCCGGCATGATGATGGCGTTCACGCTATCTATCGACGATTTTGTTGTGACCTTTTTTACTGCGGGTGTCGGCAGCTCAACCCTGCCCCTGGAGATTTACTCCATGGTCAAGATTGCGGTCACGCCCGAAGTTAATGCGGTATCGACACTACTGATGCTGTTGACGCTGATTCTGATCACCGCGCTTTCCCGCTTTTCGCCGCAAACGCTGCGAAGCTAACCCGAGGATACACACCGTGAAATCCCTGCTGCGCTCTCTGCTGTTCAGTCTGTCCGTCGTCGCGGTGCCGGTTTCGGCCGCCGACAAAACCCTTCACCTGTTTAACTGGAACGACTATATCGCCGACGAAACCGTCGCCCGCTTTGAGTCCCAGTGCGGCTGCACCGTGGTGCAGGACTATTTTTCCGCCACGGAGGAAATGATGGCCAAGCTACTGGCTGGCGGCGGCGACTACGACATTGTCATCCCGACCCAGAATGCGGTTGAAGCGCTGATTGCCCAGGGCTTTCTGCTGCCGCTGGACAAGAGCAAACTGGACCGCATCGGCAATTTGTCACCCGGTTTTATGAACAAAGCCTACGATCCCGGCAACGTGTACTCGCTGCCCTATGCCTTCACCACCACGCTGGTCGGTTATAACGAGCAAAAGCTGGCCGAGCTGGGCATCGACCCCAGCGACTGGTCGGTGATCTTTGATCCCGCTGTGCTCAGCAAGATCAAAGGCAAGGTCACGGTGATGGACGATTCGGAAGAGCTGTTCGCCGCTGCCCTGAAATACCTGGGCTACTCGATTAATGACAACAACGAAGCGCACCTGAAAGAAGCCCAGCAGGTCATTCTCAAGGCAAAACCCTACTGGGCGGCGTTCAACTCATCGAGCTACATCAAGGAATTGACCGTCGGCAATATCTGGGTAGCCCACGGCTATTCCAGCGACATGTTCCAGGCACGCGCTGACGCGGCCGATGCCCAGCGCGACTTCAGCGTTGGCTTTGTGCTTCCCAAACAAGGCGCGGTGCTGGCACTGGACAATATGGTCATCCCCAAGAAGGCCCGCAGCCCGGAACTGGCCCACCAGTTCATCAACTTCATGCTGGCCCCGGAAAACGCGGCTGAGCTGAGTAACATCGTCGGCACCGGCAACCCCAACGCCGCTGCCCAGCCGTTTATCGAACCGGAAATTCTCGCGATCAATGCGATCTTCCCCAGTGAAGAACAACTGGCTCAGCTGGAAACCGTCGCCGCCAAGAAATCCCGCGAGCGCCGACTGGTCAGCCGTTTGTGGACAGAGGTAAAAGTCCGCTAAGTCGCCCCAGCGCCAACGAGAAGGCCCGCCACTGTGCGGGCCTTTTTATTCCGCATGCTGGAAGCCATTCCGACGAACTGCTGCTAGACTGAATTGGCGCCAACGGATGGCGCCCTACATTATCATCGTGAAACCAAAAGGACTTGTGCCATGCATACTCTTTCCCTGACACGCATTACTGCCCTGCTGACCCTGGTGATTGCCTTGCTGGGCGGTGCCAGCTTTACTCACGCTCTCGACGTCAACCGCGCCTCTGCAGAAGAGTTGACCGAACTCAAGGGTATTGGCCCCAAACGGGCCGAAGCCATTGTGCGCTACCGGGAGGCTAACGGGCCGTTTGCCAGCCGCGAGGCCCTGCTCGCCGTTCCTGGCGTCGGCCCCAAGCTGCTGGAAGATAACGCGGCGATGATCGAGCTGGGCTCAAGCTCCGCAAGCAAAAAATAGCGTACTGCGAGTTTCGCGTGCCCTCGCCGTGGGGGCACGCGAAGTCCGGAGGCTGCTGAGTGAAAAGATGGCTCAGCGGGGCGTAATCGAATAGTTCTTGCGCGGAAAATGCACATGCAGACGCCCGAACTGCGATGTATCGCGGGCAACAATAATCCGTGTATCAGTGACAGCGGCCAACTCTCCGCTGACCGGCACCAGGCCGTAATCCTCTGGCGCCACGTTTACCGTTGTGCCCAATGCCACCGGCAGGTCGTCGATACTGGTCGGCACGGCCACAGGCTCCGCATCGCGGGCGGCGGCAAAGGCCTCACCTTGAGAGATCTCCCGGCGATGACCCTGTCCAATCTCCGCGACACGCGCAAACCACGCCGTCACAACGGAGGGTGCCACCAGCGCGCGGCGGCTGACGTTCGCGTGCAACCAGAGTGGGTGGTATACCGACAGGTCCACGATGGACGGCGCATCACCACTCAGCCAGTCCTGATGCTGCAAGCGCGACGCCATTGCCGAAAACAGCTCGCTTAACACCTCTTTGGCACGTTCAGGGGTTACGCGACTGACTTTCCCGCCTTTTAGCAGGCTCGCCCGGTCTTTCATAAAACGGCTAACCCCGAAAGGGCCGAAGGCCATCAACATCGTTGTCAACGCACGCAACTTGGGCACCGCCACAATCGCCGAGAAGAACGCCTCACCTTCCGCCAGTGATACGAGCGACTGGTCCGCGTCATTCAATCCATAGGGCGACAGCGCCTGACAAGCCGTGCGCTGCGCGACTTCCTCGGCAATCACCGCCGAATCGCAGAAAATATCCGCACCGCACTGCGCAACAGGAATGCGGCGATATCCTCCCGCCAGCGGGTCAACATTCGGCCGGGGTGGCCACGGCGGCGACAACAGCGACTGCCACTCGCTATGGGTCACACCAAACATCAACCGCACTTTCTCCGCGTAAGGCGAGCGGTCGTAGTGGTGCAAAATAAACGCATCTGTCATTGTCATAGCTCCTCTTGGGCATTCGCTGCATAGCCGGTATCGGCCTTTTTAACACAGTAGAGAGACGTGTACGGCGGTCACGCGTCACAGCGATGTGCCTGCGGACAATTCTCCCTCGCCAGGGACAACCCCGGACTCGATACCGATAAGCGCGACAAGGCTGACCCGCGCTTGATCCAAATCAGCGCCCTCCCTCAAGCCGCGTTCTACAGTGACGTAATACCTGCAAGGGAGGAGCAACTGTGAACTACAAAAAAATGGCGGGCACTGCCGCAGTCTTTGTGTTTGCCGACCAACACGCCAACAAACCCGTTGAACGCCAGGGTGAGATATGGAGCGAGGAAGAACTTCACCTCAATACGCTTCCCGCCGAGCTGAACCCTAAACCCAGCATGGCCAGCAGCCTGGCACTGGAAGGACTGGAGAGCTACGACCCGCCGCGCCACGGCGACCTGCGGGATGTCAGCGCATTGAACGCCCGTTTTGTTTATATCGATGGCATCAAGGGCTGGGTAGAAGTCGCAACCACCGCGGGGGGCTGACTGAGCCCTTTGCCTAGTTGCCTCACACCGCCGCTAGATCAATGTCGACAGCGGCGAATACTGTTTCGCCGACATGGCGTTCGACAATGTGGGGAATGCTACAGCAGTGACTTTTCGATACGACGACAGCTACCTGAACATTCATGCCAATCGCTTTGCATACGTCACAACTAAACGACGTGGCGGCTTCAGGCGGCTGATACCACCACGACGGACCAACATCGTCACGCTACCGAAACGGCATCCATCTAACCCCCGTCGACATTGAATCCGGTGGTCGTCGGCGGGCGAATCTGACGGCCAACACCATCAGGCAACACTGTCTTGATATCTTGACGAACACGTTCCAGCAAGGGCCCACGCAAGCTTCCAGCAGCGCGAACAGGAAGTCACGCTGGACGACACAGCCTTTTATACTCGCGCCACCATCGCGGTTGCCGAAACAGGCAGTATCGGTGTGGACAGTCACGTCGCCGCAACACACAAGCTCTATCTCTGTGATCACCTGTACCTGGGAATCACGGAGCACAACATCGTGCGTTACTTGCACGATGCATTGCGCATTGCCGGGAACACGGGCGCGCGCGCCTTCCACTTGATTACCGGCCCATCGCGCACCGCCGATGTCGAGCAGACGATTCAAATCGGCGCGCATGGCCCCAAACAGCTTACCATCATGATCTATCGCGATGACTCATAAGCCCCCCATCTGATACCCCGTTGACGCAAAAGGTCATTGGCCCACTGAATGCATCTCGATAAACTTTGATACACACGATTTTCCGATTGATAATCGCGCTGCCGACGATCACCGCCTCGGCGGACGGTCACGGCCGAGCAAGGATTCCGTATGGCATTACGACTGATTGGTGACCTTGGCGGCACCAACTGTCGCCTCGCATTAAGCGAGGCCGGTGGGGCACCCGAACAGCTATGCAGCTTACGCGCCGCAGATTTTCCGACGCTGGAGGAAGCCGTACAGCACTACCTTGATGAAGTGAAAGCCAGTCCCGACGAAGCCTGCCTGGCCGTGGCCGGCCCGGTCAGCGAAACCCGCTTTCAGATGACGAATGTGGATTGGCAGTGCGACCGCCTTGCTCTGCAACGGCAATTCGGCATCCAACAGCTCGCCTTCATCAACGACTTTGAAGCCATCGCGCTGTCGCTTCCCGCCCTGCAAGACGCCGACCTGATGACGCTGGGCGGCAGTATTGATCTCTCTGCACCGATGGCCGTACTCGGTCCGGGTACCGGCCTGGGCGCCGCGCTATTGATCCCCTGCGACGGACACTTCAAAGCCATCTCTACCGAAGGGGGACATACGAGCCTTCAAGCGGAAAATGAGATCGAGCAACAGGTTTTCGCGTACTGGCGAGAACAGGGTATCCCGCTTTCCAGAGAGAGCTTCCTGTCGGGCATTGGACTCTACCGGCTGTATCAGGCGATCGCGCATATCAGCCATCAGCCTCTGCGCGCGAATAATGGCGGCGACGTCAGTGCACTGGCGGAAGCGGGAGACGCAACAGCCTGTCATGCCATTGCGATGTTTATGGGCTTGCTGGGTAGCGCCGCGGGGGATCAAGCCTTGGGTAGCGGCGCGCGGGGCGGGATTTTTCTGGCCGGGGGAATTCTGCCAAAACTGCGGCAACATCTGGCCAACAGCGATTTCCGTCAGCGTTTCGAGAACAAGGCGCCGATGGCGCATTACCTCCAGCCGATCGCCGTCCGGCTGGTCCTGCACGACAACCCCGGCCTGCTGGGCGCCTCGCAGTACACACTGCCCTGACGCTAGCCCCGTGCCGCGCTCGACTCGCGAACAACCAGCTCGTGCGGCAGTACGATGCGCGAATCCGCAGGCGTATTGCCCGCCAACATCGCCAGCATCATGGTCATGACCTGCTCACCAATGCGGTTACGCGGCTGGTGTACGGTGGTCAGTCGCGGATGGGTATAGGCCGCGAAGCCGATATCATCAAAGCCCACTACCGACATGTCACCAGGCAGGCTTAAGCCCGCTGCGTGGCAGGCCTGCATCGCGCCAATCGCCATTTCATCGTTCGCGCAAAAGAGCGCTGTCGGCGGATTCTCCGCCGCCAGTAAGGCCGCGGTGCAGTCATAGCCTGAGGCAAGGGTAAAATCTCCCTGCTTGATCAATGCGGGCTCCACCGTGAGTCCCGCTTCTCTCAAGGCTTGCTCATAGCCTTGCAGGCGATCTTCACAAAGCGGTGATTCACTCGGGCCGTTCACGTAGGCAATGCGTTGATGCCCGAGCTCAAGAAGATGATTGACGGCATCTCTGGCCGCCGCAACGTTATCAATGCACACCGTGGGCACCGGAATTTCACCGTGGTACTCACAAGCCATAGCGAATGGCGGCCAGTCGGGGTCGAGTGTCTTGCGCCCTTTTCGATAGCGGAATGGGATATTGCGTCCCAGGCAAATCACGCCATCGGCCTGCCGCTGGGAGACCAGATCGGCATAAGCCTGCTCCCGCTCCTGCTCTCCCTGCGTATCCCCCAGCAGAATACGGTATTGATGGCGACTGGCGACCCGTTCGATACCTTGAATAATATTGGAGAAGAAGGGGTTCGCAATATCCGGCACCAGCACAACGACCATATTGCTGCGGCGACGGCGAAAATTCCGGGCCAGAGTATTGGCAACGTAGCCGCTGGTTTCCACCGCCTCCATGACCTTTTTACGGGTCTTTTCCGACACCTTGTCCGGCTCGGCCAATGTGCGAGAGACGGTGGCAATCGACACCCCCGCCATCTTCGCAACATCCTTTATCGTTACCATTCAATCACTACTCTGCAATCATTCTTTATGCTGGCGACGATCGCGCCACCACACCAGACCAAACACCGGCAGCAGCAACAGGGGAAGTATCGCTACGGCTTGAAAAGACTCCACCGAGGCATAACGCAGTACGGCGTCCAGTTCCTCACCCCCGAGGGTCGACAGCCGCGCGACACCGCCAGCGGCCTCTATTTTAGCGCTGTCAAAAATCGCGCCCATCTGCGGCAGTACAAACTGTATCGACAGGCCTGCGGCAAAGCCGGTCAGCCCTAAAAACAGCGCCCCGCCTTTCGGGTAGCGCTCGCTGACCACCGACAACATGGTCGGCCAAAAATAGCACACTCCCATCCCCCATACCGTCGCAGACAGGAAGGCCGTCAACGGCGATGTCGACAAGCTCAGGCCGTACAGCCCCAGCGCCGCGAAAATACAACCGAAGAACAGCAAGCCAACGGAAGAGATATGCTTGGCAATCGCACCGGCAAAATGGCGCATGACAAACATCAGCATACTGACATAAATCAGTACCAGAATGCCCGGCATCCCCACAATATTGGTCAAGGACAGATCAACCCACTGCCCCGGAGCCAGCTCCGCAGCCGCAGTGATCATCATACAGAAGAACCAGATGAAATAGCCGGGAGCCCGGAACAGCTCCTTGAACATATCGCCGTAGGACACGCCTGACTGCACGCGTTCGGAAACGGGAAACTGCGTAGACAGGGTGAGATAGGCAAGCCAGCAGGCCGGCAACACCAGCATCAGCAAATTGACCTGCCAGGGCAGACCCAGCTCGGCAAACGCCAGTCCGGCAATGCCGCCCACCACAATACCGGCTGGCCACCAGGCGTGCAGAATATTCAGTCGATGGGTCTTTTCCTCGGGATAGACCGCCGTAACCATCGGGTTGCTGGCAGCCTCAACCGCGCCCCACCCCAAACCGGTTAACAGGAAGCCGGCAAAAATCAGCCAGTAGCTGAGCATGGAGACCGGCATAAAGGACACCGCCAGCACCAGCGCACTGCCGATGATGTAACCCAGCGCCGAGAACAGCAGCATGGCGCGCATACCAATACGGTCAACCAGTGCACTGCCAAATAACAGGGTCAGAGCGAAGCCGATAAACGTTGCCCCCAGTACCTCGCCGACCAGACCCGCCGAACGCGCCAGATCCAACTGATTGAATAAATCGTTTTGAATGTCGGAGGCGATGCTGGCGCGCACAGCGAACCCCAGACCAATCATAAAGATCGACAGATTCCCGACCAAAAATAGACGTTTGCGATCCAGTGCATCGCTCATGTGGTGATTTCCCCGTTATTAGTATGTAGACGTCGCCAGCCCGCTAGCTCAAGCCCAGGACTCGGCGATTAAAAACCTCGTCACTGCCAACCCCGGCAAAGTCGTCAAAGGCGCGGTCCGTCAGCCGTATCATGTGATCGCGAATAAATGGCGCGCCTTCCCGCGCCCCATCCTCGGGATGCTTCAGGCAGCACTCCCACTCCAGTACCGCCCAGCCGTCGTAGCCGTATTGAGCCAGCTTGCTGAAAATCCCTTTGAAGTCGACCTGTCCGTCGCCCAGAGAGCGGAAACGACCGGGACGATCGACCCAGGCGTCATAGCCGCCGTAGACCCCGCTTCGACCATTCGGGCGAAACTCAGCGTCCTTCACGTGAAAAGCTTTGATGCGCTCGTGGTACAAGTCGATAAAGGCCAGATAGTCGAGCTGCTGCAGCAGCAGGTGGCTGGGATCGAACAGGATATTCGCGCGCGGATGCTGATCCACTGCCTCCAGAAAACGTTCAAAGCTGGCGCCGTCATGCAGATCTTCACCGGGATGAATTTCAAAACAGCAGTCCACCCCCGCCTCATCAAAGGCGTCCAGAATAGGCCGCCAGCGTTTAGCGAGTTCTGCAAACCCGCTGTCAACCAGCCCGGCCGGACGCTGCGGCCAGGGGTAGAAGGTTTGCCACAACAGGGCGCCGGAGAAGGTCGCGTGCGCCGTTAACCCCAAGCGCTGACTCGCCTTGGCGGCCAGCATAAGCTGGTCGACCGCCCATGCCTGACGCTCGGCGGGCTTGCCACGCAATGCCTGCGGTGCAAAGCCGTCCATCAGTTCATCGTAAGCGGGATGCACGGCAACCAACTGCCCCTGCAAATGCGTGGACAACTCGGATATCTCCAGCCCCGCCGCGTTGACCTGGCCTTTCAGTTCGTCACAGTAATCCTGACTCTCCGCCGCCAGAGACAGATCGATAAGATTGCGCTCAAAGCTCGGCAGTTGAATCCCCTTGTAGCCGAGTTCAGCGGCCCATCGGCACAAGCCCTCCAGCGTATTAAAGGGCGGCTCAGCACCGACAAACTGAGCAAGAAATATAGCCGGACCTTTCATAGCTGATTCTCCAACGCCATCAAGGCGGGTAAGCGGTGCCATTTCTGATCAGTGCTTGCGGCGCTGACCGTCGCTTCAATAAAACGCATACCGCGCAGAGCATCGACGATGTCAGGGACATCGCTCTCGATTGCCGTTGCGGCTCGGCCTTCCAGCCGCGCGCGAATCTGGCCCGCAAAATTACGGTAGTGGTTGGCGAAGGCTTCGAGATAGCCCTCGGGGTGTCCGCCGGGCGTGCGGCAATTGGCAAGCGCAAGCGCCGTCAGGCCCGGACCGCCCGCACGCAGCATCTCAGTGGGACGATCAATCCATTTCAACCACAAGGTATTGGGCTCGTGTTGCTGCCACTCCAAGCCGCCTTTTTCCCCATAGATTCTGAGCTTCAGATTATTCTCTTCACCGGCGCAGATCTGGCTGGCAATCAACACCCCGCGCGCGCCATTCTCAAACCGCAGCAGGACCGTGGCATCGTCATCCATTTGCCGACCGTCTACCACGGCATTCAAGTCGGCGCAGATTTCGCTGATCGCCGTACCGGCCACATATTCACTGAGCTGAGCGGCATGCGAACCGATGTCGCCAACACAGCTACTGACACCCGCCTGATTGGGGTCGAGACGCCATGCCGCTTGTCGGCTATGGGCCTCGATGCCCGCCTCCGCCAGCCAGCCCTGGGGATACTCCACCAGCACTTTTCGCACACGCCCGAGCGCGCCCGCAGCGATCATACTGCGCGCCTGCTTGATCATCGGATAACCGGCATAGGTGTGGGTCAGACCGTAGAGCAAACCGCTTTGCTGAAGGCTTGCGGCAAGCTGCTCGACTTCGTCCAGCGACTTGGTCGCAGGCTTGTCGCTCAGCACATGAAAGCCCTGTTCAAGCGCCGCCTTGGCAATCGGAAAGTGACTGTCGTTCGGGGTCACAACGGCGACAAAATCCATGCGCTCCCCGTCGGGAAGCGCGGCTTCGCCTTGCATCATCGCCCGATAGTCGGGGTAGACCCGCTCGGCGGGCAAATGCAGGGACTCGGCAGTTTCCCGGCTCCGCTCGGGGTCTCGGGAGAAGGCCCCGCAAACCAGCTCAACCTCACCATCAAGGCGTGCCGCCAGACGATGAATAGGACCGATCATCGAGCCGGGGCCACCCCCGACCATCCCCATACGAATCTTGCGGCGCATCATTCGCCTCCCTCATCACTCGCGACCGCCTCGGCGTCGGCCTGCGGTTCAGCAGCGCCGCGCACCCAATGCATGGCCTTGACGAGAAAGGCCTGATACATCGGCAATTCATAGGTATAGGGCTGATGACCAATGGCACTGTAGAACACCCGCCCTTCAGCCAGCTTGTGCCGCCAGGCAATGGGGTGCTCGCCCTCCATGTGGTCGTTGCCGAAGAAGTTTTCGCCCTTGATGCGGTAAGAGTCCTCGTCGAGGGTCAACAGAATTTCATAACCTTTATCACGCGGGTTATTGGCAAAGGCGTACCACTCTTCCTTTTCCACCGTCCATCGCGCGGGCAGATGATCGGTAACGGCCAGAGTGTCATCGGCCACAAGGACATCGGCATCCTGAAACTGCGGGTGCATGGTGTGACCAATAAACTGTGCGCCCAGCAGGGTGTCGCCATACCAGGACCACAGGTAGCTGTGATCGCCGCCCGAGGCATGTATCCCCAGCCAGCCGCCACCACTTTCCAGCCACTGTTTCAGTGCCGCGCGTTGCGGTTCAGTCAGCACATCGCCCGACACATTGTTCCAGATAATGAAATCGAACTGTTCAAGCAGCTCTGGAGAATGCACGGCCGCATTATCCGTGAGGTACGCTTCCCAGCCCTGCTCGGCGATCAGTTTGCCCAACACGCGCTTGGCTACGGGAATCGCATCTTTATGAATAAAGCCGTTGGTTTTGGTGAATACCAGCACCGCCGGCTTGCTGAAGGTCGGCAAGGTCGGCGGCACGGTGTCATAGTCGTAGCGCGGAAAGACTCCCATAGATCGGAGCTGGTAGTACGCCGTTCCGCCAAGCAGGAGTACGACGGCCAGCAGCGTCCAAAGGCTGCGCTTTATCCAGAGTTTCATTGTTGAAATACACCTCGTGAAAATCGCGTGGAAACGCTCACAAATTCCCTGCCTGCATCTGCTTCACCGCGTAGTCGCAGGCGCGCGCGGTCAGCGCCATGTAGGTGAGTGATGGATTGACGCAGGATGCGGAGGTCATGCAGGCGCCGTCTGTCACAAACAGATTGGGCACATCGTGGGCCTGGTTATGGCCGTTGAGCACCGACTCGGAAGGGTCCGCACCCATGCGCGCCGTTCCCATTTCGTGAATACCCGCGCCCATGGGACTTTCCACCTCTTCCTGCGGCATGATCCAAACCGAACCCGCTGCCCGCATCAGACGCTCACTCTGTGCAACCGCGTCCGCCCAGAGCTTGTATTCGTTGTCTCGCCACTGGGCGTCGAAGACCACTTGGGGAATGCCAAAACGGTCTTTTTTGCTGGGATGTAAGTAGAGGCGGTTGCGCTTGTCAGGCAGCGCTTCGCCAAACGGCGTGAGCACCCAAATCCAAGGACCGGGTTTTCTCAAGTCGTTTTTGAGGTCGGCACCAAAGCCTTTGCGGTGGTAACTGGTTTTCCAGTTCAGGCGCACGATATTGGCTTGCATGCCATAGCCCCGCAGGAAGTCAGTACCTTCCTCCTGCCCCGGTAGATTGCGGAAGCGCGGGATGTAGCAGCCATTGGGGCGGTTGCCGTACCAATAGCTGTCCATGTCATCGAGGAATATCCCCATCGACGCATTGCCGTGCACGTGGTCCATCAGATAATGGCCCAATGCCCCGCTGCTGTTTGCCAGGCCATTGGGCGCCTCATCGGAGGCAGAGTTGAGCAGTAACTGGGTACTGCCCACCGTGGACGCGCAGAGAAAGACCAGTCGCGAGCGAAAGCGCAGTCGCTCACCCGTTTTACTGTCGATGACGCGCACTTCGGAAATTTTTCCGCTGTCGCGATCAACGATCAGCTTTTCCACAACCGAGTCGGGGCGCAGCGTCATATTGCCGGTCGCCCTTGCCGCAGGCAGTGTCGAGCTCTGCGAGCTGAAGTAGCTGCCGGTAGAGCAGCCTCGGTGGCAGGGACCGCAGTAGTGACACGACGCCCGGCCATTATGGTCTTCCGTGAGAATCGCCGCCCGCCCGATGGTCATTTTGGCGTCAGGGGCTTTGCGCTTTAAGCGACCGCGAATGGTTTCCTCAATTTTGTGCATCCCCATCGGTGGCAGGAATTCACTGTCAGGCAGCTCGTCCAGACCGAGCTTTTCACCACTGACACCGATAAAGTTTTCTACATAGCTGTACCACGGCGCGACATCCTCGTAGCCAATCGGCCACGGGGTGCCGTGACCATCGCGCTTGTTCGCCTCAAAATCCTGCTGACTCCAGCGGTAAGTTTGCCGCCCCCACAGCAGCGAGCGCCCGCCGACAACATCGGCACGAACCCAGTGGAAGGGCTTATCAGTCTGGTAGGGATTCTGCTGGTCGTTAACGAAAAAGTGGCGTGTCGCCTCGTTAAAGGCATAGGAGGTACTCTGTACCGGGTACTGTTCTTTATAGAGTTCCCGTGGCGGTTTGCCCTGAAACGGCAATTTCCAGTCGGGGGCGTGCTCGCCGAGATAGTCCACACCGTGACGCACATCGCGGCCACGTTCCAGCACCAGCACCTTCAAACCTTTTTCCGTCAGCTCTTTCGCGGCCCAGCCGCCAGTGATTCCCGAGCCGACCACAATGGCATCAAACTCATACTGCTTAACGTCAATCATCGCCATTCCTCAAATCATTACCGACATCCAGCTGCTGTCGTCATCGTCCAGCTTGCGGTGTCCATCAAATTTCATCGGCATGGCCTCGTAACGCAGCACCTGCGTGCCGCCCACCTCGGAGGTAAAGAAGCCCCAAATCGTCAGTTCTTTAAGCTGGCAGATAAATGGCGCATCGCTGACATACACCGGGATTTCGCCAAAGGCGTACCAGCTGGAATCAGAGGCCTCGCGCTCCAGATCGTCGAGAATGTCGACACGGGTCGATTCGGGCAGCTCATCGAACGGCTGCTGATACTGCTCCTGCACCGTGGTCATCAGCGCATTGAAGCCTTCCAGAAAGAGTCGGCGCTCGTCCTCGTTCAGCCACTCAAAGACCATCAGCTCGACAAAGCGCGGCACACCGGCATCCATCGCCCCCGGCGTTTCGGTGCGCGGAATAATCGTTTCGGTCAACATGGCCAGCGTGCTTTTCTGCGCGGCCGTGAGGTACTCGACCTTGTGGTCAATATAGTTCGGTGCCGCCGCCAGATGCTGGCGCTGCTCATGGGTCAGCGATACCCCCAACTGACTGGCACTCGCGCCTGCAATCAGCAGTGCGGCGCACTCAAGAAACTCTCGCCGGTTCATCCCCGTCCTCCTATTGCACTGCGCAAAAAACGCCACCAGGGCAGCGCCACCAAGGCTCCCACAAGCAAGCAGGCAAGCCACTGGTATTCCCAACTTCCGAAATAGTAGGCCGCCGCCTTAAACGCACTGTAGCCGTAATAAATCGCGCCGAATCCCGTCAGGTGGTAAAGCTCATAAAACAGTGTTGCCGTCGCCCCGAGCAGCGCATACAGGTAGAGCGCCAGCGCCACCCCCAGCAACACGCGCGCGGGACGAATAGAAGAGGTCGCCATCGCAATGGGCTCCTTGTTCATTAAAATCTCAACTCCAGTTCCACACCGGAGGTTCGCGGCGGCAGATTACCGACCAGGGTCAGCTGATTGGGCCGGTCGCTACCCAGGAACAGCGGCGCCGCCGAGAAGAACAGATCGCTGTTGTCTTCGAGGTTCTCCACAAACGCGGTGATCTTCACCTGCCCGCTGACATTCTCCCAGCCCAGTCGGACCGAACTGTTGGTATAGGCTTCGACAACATCCTCGTCATTGCCCAGACCACGGCGGTTAATTTCATCCGTCCAGCTGGTTTGCAGCGAGGCCGTCAATCGTCCCCAGTCGTTCAGATCAATCAGGTAACTGGCCAGCAGCGATACCGCAAACTCCGGTGATGCAGGCAGCGTCGCGCCGGAGAAGTCGAAGGGGTTTTCGGCATCACAGCCCGGTGCCGGATCACCCTGCTCACGCACCGGATCATTGCCGCAATAACGGTCATAGCTGGCATCGGTCCAGGCAAAACCACCCATCAGGCTGAAGCTTGCCGTCGGCATCCAGCGCACATCCATTTCCAGCCCTTGAATTGCCGCTTCGGCCGCATTCTCGGTAATGACACCGCCGGGGGTAATCTGGCTGACCTGCAGGTTCTGGTAGTCGTACATGTACAAGGCCATATTGGTCTGCAGACTCTGTTGCAAAAAGCTCGCCTTCCAGCCCAGCTCGATAGAATCCAGAAACTCCGGATCGACCGGATTCTGCAGCACCCCTTCATCGAGGGTTTCAATGCGCTGCGCCAGTCCCGGCTTGTAGCCGCGCGCGGCCTTCACATAGGCCATACCGCTTTCACTGTAGAACCAGCGCACACCCAGCTCGCCGGTGGTTTCTTCGAATGCCGCGTACTGGTTGATGTTCTCTTCCTGCACCAGCGGGAAGGTGCCGATGGGCGTTACCAGTGCGTTCACCGAGCTGTCGGTTTCGTTGGTGAATTCATCCCGGTTATGACGAATACCTGCCGACACCTCAATGTTGGGCAGCCCAAGCAGCTCGCCCAGATCCATATTCATATTGAAGAAGGCCGCCTTGCTGTCATCAACAATATGGATGCCATCAATCCGCACTTCGGCGGTAATCGGCATGGAGACGAAGTCCAGCCAATCGGGAAGACCAACCGTTGAGGCCGACAGGTGACTGCGAACATCAATGGCCTGATTCCAGTCATCCACTTTGCGATAGGCAAAAAAGCCCAGCAACCAATCGAAGCCGCTGGCGTTGGTAGACACAAAACGCAGCTCTGCGGAACGGCGAACATCGCTGGGGTGCTCGGAGAGTCCATCGGTGATGGCTGCCTCGGTGCCGTCAAGGTCGAACACCGAGCGCCAGTCGCGACGCATCTCGCCGCCGACAAACACCACGTCCATACTGCCCAGCAAGGGCAGGTCTTCGAGCGACCAGGTGATGTCGCCCGACACCCGTGTAAAGTCTTCTTCAAAATTGCCAAAACGCTCATGCGCCGTGGAACGGACGATCGTCAGATCGTCGGGCAGCGACTCGGCCCCCAACTGCTCCAGCTCGCCGCTGTTCCTGGTGGCCCTCGAAGGCGAAAAAACGGTATTCGTGCCGTTGGTACGATACTGATACTTGATGGCCCGCAGACCGAGCGCGAGGGAATCCGTCAGCTGACTGGTCAGGTAAATGCGCAGAAAACGATCCTGCAGGTTGCCCGGATCGGCGTCATCGGGAGTCAGCAGATTGTTATAGGTACCGTCTTTCTCGCGCGCTACCGCCGCCACCCGCGCCAGCAAACGGTCGTCATCCTCACCGAGCAGCGGCATGTTCACATAGGCGCGCAGCTCCTTGGAGTTGAGATCCGTTTGCCGATAACTGCCGCCGACACCCCACTCCAACTCCGGCTTTCGCCATTTGGCGTTGATCGCGCCGGCGGTGGCATTGCGTCCATAGGCGGTGCCCGACGGACCGCGCACCACCTCAACGGCCTGAAGGTCGTAATACGGCTCGCCGCGCATATCCAAAAACATGTCGTTCACATGGAAGGCCACTGGCGACGGGCCATCGCGTGTGCGACTGATACCGCGAATAGCCACTTGCTCGCTGCCGGCCTCTTCCCCCTGCACCACCATGCCGGGCATGAGTTCAGCCATGCTGCGGAAATCCTGAATATTCTGCTCAGCAATCATTTCGCCCGAAAGCGCTGACACTGACCCCAGCACATCCTGAAGCGACTCGCTGCGTTTGGAGACGGTGACGACCACCTCTTCAATGCGCAGTCCCGAATCCGTCACGTCAGGATAATCTTCAGCATGGGCAGAAATAAAAAACAAAAGCTGCAGCACAACGGCCACAATCAGTGAGTATTTTTGCATGGGTAAAGGTCTCCATACCCGTCGCCCAGCGCTTCCGCCTGGCGACTTCAACTATTATTATGTAATCGTTTACATCATAAGCAGAGATGGGGGGCAAAAACAAGCCCCGAATAGACGATTGGAGCCCTCGACACACATCTGGCAATGTGCGACTCCCCACCGATGGGCGATTCGCTGAATAGTACGACACCCAAACAAGGAGAAAGCAATGCGTTTTATCGTTATGGCCACACTATTCCTGCTCAGCTTAAGCAGTTATGCCGCAAGCCCAACGGTTGGCGAGCCGATGCCGTCGCTGGAGATTCGCGACAAGGGCGAACTCCACCTTAACGGCAAAGCGATAGACTACCGCCCCTGGGCTACCAGCTCATTGAACGGGGACTGGGCCCTGCTGCAGTACATGGCGGCGCGTCCCAAAGCCAGCAAGGTGAATCGCCACGTTGTCGACGCCGTATCCGAGAAGCGCGCTCAAGGCGTAGCCGTTAATATTTTCAACATCATCAATGTTCGCGACGTGCCATTCGGCGCGACGGGATTCGCACTCGCCGAACTGGAGAACAATAAGCGGAAATACCCCGACAGCCCGCTGATTGGCGACATGGACAACGGTCGGCAGGCCTGGGAACTCAAACCCGGCGGCAGCGCGATTTTCCTCGTGGACCCCAAAGGCACGCTGCGTTTCTTCAAAGACGGCATTGTCAGCCAGCAAGAGCTGGACAGCCTGCTGACCCTCCTCCCGGCAGCGGATCAGTAAGCTCTCACTTACGGCGCCACCAGCTCGACCACCGGGCTTTCGCGCCAGCCATAGCGCACGGATTTTGAGGCTACCCGGTCGCCCGCTTTAACGGGTACCGGGTCACGATAGAGCAGCCAGCGCCCGTCATTGACGCGATACCCGACCGACGCTCCCTGCGTACCAGCGACTATACGGACCTCACTTTTCTCGGCCGTGTATTCCAGCTCAGGCTTCGCCGTTATCGGCGCCTGACCGCCCGGCCAGAAACGCTCGGCCATCTCGGACTCGTTCATACTGCCCATATCAGGCACCTCGCGCTGCCAGTGATCCAGCGCCTGCCGCATACGCAGCAAAATAGGGCGATAGGCGGGCAACGACGCGATGTTGCGAACCTCATGGGGATCGAGCTGAGTATCGTAGAGCTCCTCGGGAGGGCGCGGCGCAAACCATTGTGCCTGCTCCGCATTCAACGCCCCCTTCCGCTTTGCCGCCCAGAGTGACTGCATACTGCCCAGATAGTCCCTGAACGCCAGCGGCTGGGCGCCAGGGCGGCCAGGCTGATAGTTGCGGATGTACTTGTAGCGATGGTCACGCACCGCCCGCTGGCGATCCTCGACCTCATCCATCCGGTCTTTCGCGGCATAGATATAGCGCCGCGGGGGATGCCCCCGATCCAGAAAATCCTGCCCGTGCATAAAGGCCGGGGGAGCAACACCGGCCATTTTTAGAATCGTAGGCGCCAGATCCACGAAACTGATCAAGCGTGAGTCCACCTGACCGGGCGATAACCCGCCGGGACGAAACGCCTCAGGCCAGTAGATAATCATCGGCACATGCAACCCCGAATCGAACAGTTCGCGCTTGGCTCTGGGCAGACCATCGCCGTGATCAGACAGCCAGATAACAATCGTCGAATCCAGCAGCGACTCTCGCTGCAAGGCAGTCATAATCTCGCCAACACGCCGGTCCATCGTCGCAATATTGTTGTACTGACGGGCAATGTCGCGGCGCACCGCAGGCGTATCAGGGTAGTAAGGCGGCACACTTACCCTCTCTTCGCTCACGGGTGATGGCTCACCCCAATGCCGGTATATCTGCATGGCCGCCATCAGGGCGTGAAGGCCACTGCGAGGCCAGCAGCAACGCGGAAACAGACCGGACTCATGGGTTTCCATGAAATTGTACATACCGAAAAATGGCCGCTGCGTGGGACGATCTTGCCAGCTCACCGGCGAGAAGAGGCTCGATTCCCGATCCCAGATCGTAAACGGCCCCGAGCCTGGCTGTGTTCCCGAAAACTGGTAGTCCAGTTTGTCATTCACATAGGTGTAGTAACCCGCGGCTCTCAACAATTCCGGAAAGGCCTTCAGGTCATGAGGGGGTACCGCGAGATAGTCGCCGCCAAGCCCGTCAGAAGCCCGCATATGCCCGGCTCCAAAACTGTTCTGGTGAACGCCAGTAATCAGTGCAGCTCGGCTGGGCGCACAAACACCGGCAGTCGCAAACACCTGATCAAAGCGCACACCATTACTGGCCAGTGCATCAAGATTGGGGGTCTGCGCCAACGAATCACCGAAGCTGTTCAGGCGCGGGCCAAGATCCTCGGCCACCAACAACAGAATATTCGGGCGCGCCTGTGCCTGAGCGTTAACCGCGAAGAGAAAAAACAGCATTGCCATCGAAAAAATGGAGAACTTGCGCATAAATTATCGGCTTCCGCAGGGAAAGCCGTCAGCTTTCCGGTCTAGGCCTTGACATTATTATGTAATCGTTTACAACAACATACTCTACACCTGCCACACAAAACAAGCTGACTGAGAAAGGAGCCTCAACGACCGGGATCGCACAACAGCCCGCCAAGGATATTGGCGAAAGATTTCTCCGTTACCGCCCCCGCCGCAACCTGACTGTGCTTTGTAAAGACAGGCGTTTTGGCGGAAAAAGATACCGAGCCTTGTCACGCTACTGTCCGCAGAGATATGAGCGAAAAGATGGCGTTCGTTTACGTTTTACTCATACCGGGAGTTTTTTGAGATGTTACGAACCTTATATACCGCGCTATTAACAACACAATTCCGCCCCTTACGCCCAACTCTGGCGTCCATTTGCGTTGCCCTGTTCCTCATTGGCTGTGGCGGCGGAGGCAGCTCCTCTTCAGATTCGAGCGTGGAGCCCGATCAACCGGCCGACGCCAATACTCAGGAGGTGCTGCTGGTCGGCAATAACTGGGATGGCACGGCGGATATTCTTTCCGTGCCCGGCTATACACGGCTGGCCCGCATCAATGTGGTACCCGATCTGGAAGAACGCAAGCTGGAGATTCTCACCAACCCCATACGTTTCGCCTATTACCTGGCGATACAGCAGTTGATTGGCGAGGGCAATGACCAGCTCGTCGATGACATGTTTGCCTCTAACGACGGTAAAACCCTGTTTGTGTCGCGTCCCAGCCTTGCGGACGTAGTTGCCATTGATATCGCCAGCGGCGACATTGTGTGGCGCACCAGAGTGGCCGGACAGCGGTCTGATCACATGGCCATTTCGCCCGACGGCGAGCGCCTGGCCGTATCGGCCTCAACTGGAAACGTTGTCCATATCCTCGATACCTCTACCGGCGATATTGTTGGTGAATTTGAATCTGGCGACTCGCCCCACGAAAACAATTATTCCCTTGATGGCTCAAAGATTTTTCACGCCAGCATCGGTCTGATCTACACCCCGTTCGACAGTCCTATTCTGGACACCACAAAGGGGGAGCGTTATTTCCAGATCGTCGATGCCGAGACACTGGAAATCATTAAACGACTGGATATGGGAAAAGTGCTGGAGGACGCGGGCTATCCAAATATGAGTTCAGCCGTTCGACCAATGGCACTGAGCCCGGATGAAAAGACCCTGTACTTTCAGGTGTCGTTCTTTCACGGCTTCATCGAATACGACCTAGAGAAAAACGAAGTGGTCCGCGTGGTAAACCTCCCGCTTAGCGACGAGGCTAAAGACCTGCCAAAAATTGACTATATTCTGGACTCCGCTCATCACGGCATCGCCATTAACGGGGCCGGGGACACGCTCTGCATTGCGGGTACCATGTCGAACTATGCCGCAATGGTTGACCTCAGAACGCTCACCTATTCCATCCACGATCTGGGCGCGCGCACCTATTGGGCAACCACCAGCGAGGACGGCAAATTCTGCTATGTATCCGTTGCCGGCGACGATACCTTGTCGGTCTTCTCCTATGCGACCGACACCGAAGTGGCACGCATTCCGGTTGGCGATCACCCACAGCGCGTGCGCACGGCAAGGATTGCCAAGGCATCACTGCCTGAATAACACGGCTAAGCCGGTTTTATCCCTGCGGGGCGCAATCGCCCCGCTAGTCTACGGACGACGATACAGCGTAACGACCGCTGCACCGCCCAAGCCGATATTGTGCTGCAAGCCATGCCGGGCATTGTCCACCTGTCGCTCTCCCGCCTGTCCACGAAGCTGGGAAACCAGTTCATAACATTGCGCCAGTCCTGTCGCGCCAATGGGGTGCCCCTTGGACATCAGGCCACCGGAAGGATTAACGACCACGCTCCCGCCATAGCTGTTTTGCCCGTCGGCAACAAAGCGACTGGCCTCGCCCTCTCCGCACAAGCCCAGCGCCTCGTAGCTGATGACTTCGTTAGTGGTAAAGCAGTCGTGCAACTCAAGCAGATCAAGATCGTCCGGCCCGACGCCCGCCTGCTCATAGGCCAGTTGGCTGGCGGCCCGACTCATGCCCGCACCGACCAACTGCATGGGATCGTCCCAGCTGCTGGCGGTATCCGTCGCCATGCCCTGCCCGGCAATTTCAATGGCCTGCCCCACACCCCGCTGGCGGAGAAAATCGTCACTGCACAACAACGCCGCCGCCGCGCCGCAGGTCGGCGGGCAACACATCAACCGCGTCAGGTAGTTCATATACAGCGGCGGCCCGGCCATCACCTCATCTACGGTCAGCGGGGTATTGAACAGGGCCAATGGATTCTTCATCGCGTGGCGCCGGGTCTTCACGGCCACCTCGGCAAACAGGCTGGGCTCGGCGCCGTATTTCTCAACATAGTGGTGCCCCGCCGCGCCAAAGCAACGCAGCGCCAACGGCCCGGTGGGATAGCCCATGGTATCGAGGGCATCGTCAAAGCGCTTGAACGGCGACTCGTGCTGGTCCCATTGGGAACTGATCGCGCCGGGGAACATCTCCTCAAAGCCGAGTACCAGCACACATTCCGCACTACCGGACTGGATCGCCTGCCGCGCCAGATAGAGCGCCGTCGAACCCGAGGCACAGTTATTGTTCACGTTAAAAATGGGGATGCCGCTCATGCCGGCATCATAAATGGCGTGCTGTCCGCAGCAGCTATCGCCGTAGATATATCCGGCAAATGCCTGGTCAACGTCGGCAAAACTGAATCCGGCATCCGTCAACGCCTTGTCGATAGCGGCTTTGGCCATCTGGCGATACGGTTGCTGACTGCCCGGCTTGGCGAATTTCACCATGCCGACTCCGGCTACATAGGTTCTAGACACAGTGCCTCCTGTCGTCTGTAAAGAAAAAAAGCGGCTCGACCGAGCCGCATCAATCACCCCGAAGAGGGAAGTCCCCGTGGCAAATCAGTAATTGTAATCAAGCGCAATCGCCCAGGTTTTTGGCGCCGACACATAGCGGGTCACAATATCGCTAACCACTTGAGCGTGGGCGGTTGTCGCGTACTCATTGAAAATATTGCGGCCGTAGAAGGTCAACATCCATTCCCCATCCGAGCGGCCAAAGCGCAGCCGCGCATTGGTAATACCGAAGTCGTCGTGGGCAAAGAACGGATCGCCGTCCAGCGTCGAATTGGTCTCATCTTTATAGCTGTAGTCCACCCCCACACCGGCTTCGTAGTTGCTGGCAATCGGCAGGCTGTAATCCACCAGGAAGGTATAGGTCAGCTCGGGCGAGTAGTTAAATGACTGCCCTGTCACATCGGTGGGTTCACCCCGGGTATTAAAGGCGTTGGGGAATTCCTTAACCTCGGTTTCGATATACGCCGCTGCCGCTGACAGATACAAACCGTCCAGTGGCGCGCCGGAAATATCAATTTCAATGCCCCTCACCTCGGACGACGGTGCATTTTGTAGCTGGGGCAGCGAACCGAACAGCGGGTCCTGAATCCGCGAGAACAGTTGTTTATCGCTGTAGTCGTAGTAGAACAGAGCGGTGTTGAACTGTAAGCGTCGGTCGAAGTAATTCAGTTTCGCCCCGATTTCATAAGCGTCCACCTGCTCCTGTTTGGCGGGCTGATATTGCCCCTGATCGGTGGTATTGGTCACTGGGAAGCTGCCGGATTTAAAGCCGCGAGACCGCGACAGGTAAACCAGCGTGTTGTCGCTGGGTTCCCAGTCCAGCACCGCCCGCCAGGACAGGCTGTGCTCTTCCAGAGTGTTGGCATAGGGCTCCAGGCTGCCGTCTTCGGCCAGGGAAATACACTCCCCCGGCGAGGTAGTATCGGGCAGCGTTCCCGCCAGCAGCGCTCGCTGTAACGACAGCGCGGTAAACACCAGATTCACATTGATGTTGTTGTCGCGGGCATCGTCACCAAGGCAGCCAGTAAAATCACGCTCTTCATCGGTATAGCGCGCGCCCAGACTCAGGCGGAAGGCATCGCTGAGCTGCCACTCCATGTTCCCGAACGCCGACTGCGACTGGTAATCCATATAGCCATAACTGTAGTAGTAACTGCCCAATACACTGATATCGTCGAGCCCCGGCAACGCACCTACCAGCGGCACCACATAAAACACACTGTTGTTATCGCTGGCGCCAAACAGGCGCACATCGCTGCCCTCTTCCTGAGGAGTGGTATGAACACCCGCCGTCCATTTGATGTCCCGCGAGAACAGTTCGCCGGTGCCACTCAGACGGAATTCAACATCCAGATTTTCGATTTCGGAAAAGATGGTCGTTTCAATATGACGTTTGTTATAGGACGACGACGGAATTTCGGTGCCGTCCGATTCGAACTTGTTGTAAGACACCAACAAGATCCCTTCCAAAGACTCGGTAAAAAAGGTCGATAATCTCAGCGCCGCCTGATAGAAACTCTCGTTGTTTTTAAAATCGTAAGGTTTGCCGGTCACATCCACACAAGAGGGATCGCCTTTACAGAACTCCATCACTCGCGGGTCGTCGGTATTGGGAATGTACGGGTAGTTCTGCACATTAATCGACGTAAGCAATTCACTCTGGGGGTTCTGCGCATTGAAATATACCGGCTGCCCTGCCTGCGCATCGCTTTTATCTCTCCAACCAGACAACATCAAACGCGCACTGGTTTTATCGCTGAAATCCCAGTCCAGAATGCCCCGCAGCGAAAACTTGTCTTCTTCACCGAGCCGGTTGTCATGGTTGGTATTACTGTACTGCCAGGGTTCCTCCTGGAGAATATAGCGGCCAGCCAGGCGGTATTTAAAGCTGTCGGTAATCGGACCGCTGACATAGGCTTCCAGATCTTTTCTGTCCCAGCGCCCATACGACGCCGTAAATCCAGTAGCGAACTCATCCGTGGGTTTTTCGGCAATATAGTTAATCGCTCCGCCGGTGGTGCTCCGACCGTACAAGGTTCCCTGAGGGCCTTTCAGCACTTCCACCCGCTGCACATCGAGGTTAGGGCCTTTCGACATGATGGAATACGGCATGCTGACTTCATCGATATACACCCCGGTCGTCGGGCTGGCGAAGTAAGTGGAATCCGGAAAACCGACACCGCGCAGGGTATATACCGGCGTACCATAACCGCCATTCGAAGCCGAAAACCCGGGCACAACGATATTCAGATCGCGAGTATCGGTCACGCCTAGTGTATCGAGCTGTTCGCCGTTAAGCGCCGTCACTGCAATCGGCACATCATTCAAGTTCTGCTCCCGGCGCTGCGCGGTAACCACCACTTCTTCCAACAGACTGTTACGTGTTCTTGAGCGAGCTTCCCCGGCACCGTCCTGTGCCATCACCACCAGTGGCTCAGCCAATGCAACCATCCCCGCTGACAGCATTATGGCTTTTGTCAGTTCTTTTTTATTTTTCAAGGTTAACCATCCCGTTCTTATTAATATTATGAAAAATCGGGCGTACTACGATTCAACAGAAATCATCGGACTGTGTATCACCACCCAGCTTTAGCAAGAACTCAAATGGTAGCGGTAGAGAAGTTGGGCTTTTAACTACCCATTCGGGGAGTCCTTAAAAGCCCATAAACAAACTCACATCCAGTGTTTCTTTTCTCGATAAAAATCGACAAAAAAATCCAGGCTGTCGGGGTTTCTCATGGAGCCGCGGCTGGCGACCTCCTCCGCTCTGGCCCCCTTCAAAATTTTGCGCACCGGCACCTCCAGTTTTTTGCCTGTCAGCGTGTAGGGAATTTCCGGTACGGGAATAATCTCGTCCGGTACATGGCGGGGCGAGCAGGCGGTTTTCAGTTTGCGGGTAATCTCTTGCTTCATCGCCTCATCACAGCGTTGCTGCGCATCGAGACTGACAAACAAGGGCATATAAAAACCGCCGTCGGCAGTTTCAATACACACCACCAGACTGTCGCTGACACCGTCCAGCGATTCCACCGCCTGATAAATCTCCGAGGTGCCAATGCGCACACCAAAGCGGTTTAGGGTAGCGTCAGAGCGACCGTAGATGTAACAGCCACCGCGCTCATTGATTTTGATAAAGTCGCCGTGCCGCCAGACACCGGGAATTTCTTCAAAATACGAAGACCAGTAACGGCTGTTGTCCTCATCACCGAGGAAGTACAAGGGCATAGACGGGAACGGGGTGTCGCAAACCAGCTCGCCCACCTCATCAATCACCACTTCTCCGCTGTCGTTCAGGGCCATTACCGACATGCCCAGCGCACGCGCCTGTATCTCGGCAGCGTAGACAGGTTGCGTCGGCGTGGCCGCGACAAAGGCACTGGCGATTTCAGTGCCACCGCTCTGGGAGGTCACCCAAAGCTCGTCTTTCACATTCTGATAGAACCACGCAAAGGTTGAGGGGATGGACGGTGAGCCCCCGACCAGCACTGTGGTGAGCTTGTCCAGCGCATAGTGCTGTTTCGGCACAACTTGGTTGCTCTCCATCAGCTGCACATAGGTCGGACTGGCACCAAAGTGACTGGCCTGACTCTGCTCTGCCAGCTTCCACAACATATCGGTTTGCGGATATACCGGGCTGCCATCGTAGAGAATGGCCCCTGCGCCAGTCAGCATCATCCCCACCACTAGATTGAACATGACCCAACCCGTGGTGGTGTAGAAAAAACTGTTATCGCCGGTCTTCAGGTTCATGTGGAAGGTCATGAACTTGAGCATTTCAATCAATACGCCCACATGGGAGTGAGCGATGGCTTTGGGCAGGCCCGTTGTGCCGGAGGAAAACACAAACCACAGCGGGTGATCACAGGCGACCCGCTCAAACTGAAACGCGGCCTCCCCCGGATCGGAAGCCGCCATCAGGGTCTGCCATTCGTTGACCTCGACATCGGTAGAAAAAGGCGCGCAGTCACCCAACACGTCCAGGCGCACCACCCGCTCTACTGTTGGCAGCTCTGTGAGAAGCTCTGACAGCATCGTCGTGCGATCAAAACGCTTGCCACCAAACTCGTAACCATCGCCAAAAAAGACCAGCCTGGGCTCAACCTGGCCCAGGCGGTCAAGAATCGCCTGAGTACCAAACTCAGGCGCCGCATTACTCCACACGCCGCCAATGCTGATCACCGCCAGCATGGCGACAACGGTCTCGGGCCGATTGGGCATGACCGCGCTAACGCGATCGCCGGGACGAATCCCCCACTCGCGAAGCATCGTTGCCACTCTTCGCACCTGCGACGCCAGCTCATCCCAGCTTGTAACGTCGAGATCGCGGGTTTCCGCCATGGCGGAAATCGCCGCATGACTACCCTTGTGACGCAGGATATGCTCGGCAAAATTCACCCGACTGCCTTCAAACCAGCGCACACCTGGGCGAATCTTCCCGTCGCTGAGCACCCGCTCATAGGGCGTATCGCTGAGCACCTCAAAGTATCCCCACATCGCCGCCCAAAACGCTTCTGGCTGGGTCACCGACCACTGCCACAACTCGCTATAGCTTTTACAATGGACGCGCTTGCGCTCGCTGAGCCAGCGCATCAGCGCGGCCATATTGCTGCTTTCGACAAAGGCTGCCGACGGCTCCCAGAGTTTTTGCCCCTCTACAATCATGGACACCTCCTAGGCCAGGCCGCACAGTTGCGTCAGTTTTTGCCGTACCTGCTCGGGCTCGACAAAAGCTGGCAGCTCAGCGTAATACCAGGGAGCATCACCCACGCTCTCAAAAGTATCGGCGGACCAGAACGCTGCTGGCAGCGAGATCAAGTCCTTCCGCTGGCTGCTGGCATCGCCACCGAGGCAATGCCAGTCGCCGGCAGCGAAGCGCTCAGCGGTGGCGCTCACAGGGCAGCGGAAAGCGAACTGCCAGTGATAGTTCACCGCCACATTCATCAACGGCTGGTAAAGCTCCACCGTGGCACCCGCCGCCATATCAGCATCTGACAGGGTGCTGACCACCCCCGCGATGCCGGCTGCCTTAAGCTGTCGCACGGTATCGGCGAGGTATACCGACGTGGAGTCAATATCCAGATCAGTCAGACCGGAGACCTCCTCACCGGGGTTGGCCAGGCCGTGAGCCCAGGCAATCAGCGCAGCATTAGATGGCAATTCAATCAGCAGTTCGCAGGGCACCATCGCGCAGCAGGCAGCGACCAGTTCGCGCAGTTCCTTGCGCATGTCCTCATTGGTCAGCAGTTTCTTAATCGCATAGCGCACCCGGCGCTTGCCGGTCATAGTCTGCAACACGTGAGGATGGGCATCGACCCAGTAATCGAGAAAGCCCATCAGCGGCAGGCTCAGGCGGTCGGCCGATACAATACCCTGAACTTTTTTGTAGTTCTCGGCGAATTCGATCGGGTTATGCCATTGCAGCACGCGCCCCTGATTCAAAACGTTTTCGGCGAATGCATGGGCATTCAGCCAGAGTTGGTGTGTGTTCATGGCATTGGATTCCAGCATGTTCATCCCGTCATTATTTTGATTGGCGTTGCGGTGCCCGCAGGCAGCGACCGGACTAGCCCTGCAAAGCGCTCAGCTTCGCTTTCAATTCCTGAATTTCCACGTCTTTGGGGTCGGGCAGAATAATCGGCGGCAGTTCGCTGGGAAGCGCCTTGCCAAAGGGCCCGCAATAGAGTTCTTTAGAACCGTTCCAGGCGCCGAAGAACGGCACACCCTCAGGCGGCTGCGCCTTGACGCGGGTCGCCATAAACTCGTCCCAACTAACGCCCTTCTCGATACGCGCACGACGGATTGCATCGCGGCGTTCGGCAGTGGCCTCCAAGTCGGCGGCCAGGGTCTTCTCGTCGTAAACCAGTCCGTAGAGCGAGCTGGCCGTGGTGTGACTGATCAGGCCCTCTTCCAGGTCTTTCACCACCAACTCCGGATCGCGATCTAACACGTCACCGTAGCCGCCACCGCCGCCCTGGCTGGTCATAAACAGTTCGCCTTCCGGATACAGTTCGAAGGCCACCGCCATTGAGTGGCTGGTGTATTCGGCGCCCTCAACGGGCCGCTCATTCATGATGGTGGCCATGGACGCTTCAAACAGCTCCGGGGTTTCCTTCATGGTCTTGAACAGGTTTTTGCCGCGCACCCGAGCCGTGCCGTAGGTCGGACAGGCATAGCCGCCGAACAGGCCAAAGGTGGAGGGAAAGTAGGAACCGGCGGTAAACGTCTGGAAGCCGAAGGGCTGTTCGCCGTAACGCATCAGGCCGTATTCGTAAGCCGCTCCGCCACGGAACTTGCCAAACCCGCAGTTGCCCGGCCAGATACGCTTGGAGATCGCGTAGATAAACGGCAGTTGCTCCTCCGCTTCCTCGCTTTCGCCGATATCCACATTGGCGCCGAAACAGGGAGCGATACTGTGTTCGCCATCCTCGTCGCATTTCGCACCACCGGCCATGCCGTTCAGGTCGCCGCACATATTGCCGCAGGAATCCTGATGCTGGTTGATGCCACCGTAGATAATGGCTGCGGGCTGGTTAAACCATCCGGCCTTGGTTTTGCCGTACTGCTTGGGCGCGCCGAAATACAGTTTGGCAAAGGCCAATTCCGCAGCGGTCATGATTTTGAACATGGGCTGCACACACAGCGCCACCGGTACCTGTTCGCTACAATCGGGAATGGTGCCCGGATCGGTGATGAATTCGAAGCAGTCGATAATCGCCTGGGCGCAGGGCATATCCGGCCAGATATGGTGGGCCAGGGTAATCGCCACACCCAGCACCTGGGTACTGAGCAGACTGTTGATGGGACGGTTAAACAATTCCGGAGAGCTACCGCGCAGATCAACGATGACCTTGTCGCCTTTCACCGTAAAGTTGTACACCACCTTCATCAGCGCCGGTTCGCGCATCGTGTCGTCGATGTAAAACTGGGTGCGCACCGTGCCATCCGGCAGTTCGGCAATCCGCCTGCGACCCTCATCGCGCATAAATTCCACATTGCTGCGCAAGAATCCAATCACCGAATCAATGCCGTAGCGGGCAATGTGTTCTTTGCCTCTGCGCTCCATTCGGCAGCAGGCCGCCAACCGCGCCTTGAGGTCGGCCAGCATGGTCTGGGGCTCGCGGCAGCTGTTCTGCAGAAAGGTCACCAAATCCGTTTTCAGGGCGTAGTTTTCCACCACTTTGATCGGCGATCCGCGCAAACCTTCATCCCAGGGCGATTCAATCATCGGCCCCATACCTCCGGGCACCCGCGCACCAATTTCCCCTTCGTGCATGGCGCAAACACACCAGCTAACGATTTCACCCTGATCAAAAATCGGCATGAACAGGTGCTGGTCCGGGCTATGAATACCACCGTAGTGGGCATCATTCAGCAAAAAGCCATCGCCCTCCTTAATACCCACGGTTTCATCCTGCTCGAAATATTTGCGAATAAAGCGGATCGGGTAATGCAGGCTCACGGTGAAACCCGCCACGCCTCGGGTCGAGGCCAGCGATAGATCGCCTGAGGCGGTGAAGTAGCCGGTGGACATATCCGCGCACTGAGCCGCCGGTGAGGCCACGGTCATCTCGGCAATTTTGAAGGTCTCGTCCAGTGCGGCACGCAAACCGGAACGAATCTCGGCAAACAGATTATTGTCGACCTCGCCGGAAAGAATACGCTCTTCGCGCTCGCTGCGTGGCGCCACATGGTGATTGCGCTGAATTTCCGGGTCGGGGCCAAGAAACGCCCGGTTCTTGCTGAGAAAGGTATTGACCAGCGTGCTCTCGTCAGCCGTATCGGGATTCACTACAGGGGTATTCGTTGTCATGATCTTCTCCTGAGCCGGCGTGCGACCGCCGACTTCTTGTTGTTATTCGTCAGAGGGGGTATTGCGCAAGAACCACACCGCGCCCTGTGCTGCCGCGACATAGGTCCAGCCGGGTTCGACCAGATAGGTGGTTTCGCCAGGATTGACGATGGCGGGCCCCTCGATCTGCACACCGGGCTGCAAGGCCTCGATGCCGTATATCGGCGTTGCCACAGCGCCCTCGGCAGCCTGAAAATGGCATTCACGATGCGCCACAGGTGTGGGCGGCGAAACGCGCTGCGCCGGTGGCGCCAGATCATCAAAAGTGACGGTACCCAAATCCACCCGCGACACAACGCGAATGGTAGTAACCCACACGCCAGACTCGGGCGAGACAATCTCCTTGCCATAGCGCCTGCCAAAGTCGTCGTTCATCTGCTCAATGGCGGCCAGCACTTCACCCGGTTTGCTCAACCGGCGGTTTTCCAGCGCAATGCTGATTTCCATTTTCTGAATGCCATAGCGCATATCCAGTTCGAGCACGTACTGAATGTCCTCGTCCTTGAAGCCCTGACGCAGCAGATCCTGTCGCCCCTTCTCTTCCAGATCGGCAACCAGCGCGTTGAAAGCGTCGTACTGGTTGTACAGCGAGCGAGTGTGCTTGTTGTAAAAACCCAGTGAGACGTTCTTCTCGTGGATGTGCATCTGGTCCAGCCCGGCACCGCCACAGGCGGAGAACACACTGCTGTAGGGCGGCGCCAGAATGCGGCGAATGCCCGCCTTGTCGGCAATGCCGCAGCAGTGCAGCGGACCATTTCCGCCGTAGGCCAGAAAGACAAAGTCGCTGGCCTGATAACCGCCTCCATTGAGTTCGCGCACCAGTCCCGCCGCCATCTCGCTGTCGGCCATGGACTTGATCAGCAGAGCCGCGTCCACCTCGTCGATATCCATCTCGTCGCAGATATCTTCCAGCGCCTGATACGAGCGACGCTTATTCAGCGGAATCGCGCCCTTGGCATAGTTCTCCGGATCGAGGTAGCCGAGGATCAGGTCGGCATCACTGACGGTGGGGTTCATACCGCCGCGGTCGTAGCAGGCCGGACCGGGGTCACTGCCCGCACTTTCCGGGCCGATGCGCACGGTGTCGAAGATGGGGTCGTAACTGGCAATAGAACCGCCCCCGGCCCCCAATGTCACCAGGTGCACCATCGGCAAGGTGACTCGCCAGCGGTCAACCACCGGACTGAAATCGTAGTGTTTGGTGCCGCCCTCGGTAATCAGACCGATATCGAAGGAAGTGCCACCCATATCGCCGCAGACAATATTCTGTACATCGCCCTGCAGGGCGAGCTGACCGGCGGCATGAATGCCGGCAACGGGGCCCGAGTGCAGGGTTTTCAGCGCATCGGTGGAGTTCAACTGCGCCATACCGCCGGAGTTATGCACCAACAGCATCGGCCGGTCGTAACCGTTTTCCCGCAGGTTCTGCTCCAGCGCGTTCATTGCGAAATACATGGCGGAATGCAGGAAGGCGTCGATAATGGCCGACGAGGTCCGCACGTATTCGCCCTTGCGCCCGACCACCTGATGGGAGAGCACCATGGGAATCGCGCCGAGCATCGAGGAGGGGAACTCCTCTTCGAAGATCTCCTGAATACGCAGCTCGTGCTCGGGGTTTTCCACCGAGTTGATCATGTTCACCACGATGGCCTGCACACCGGCATCCACCAGCTCCTTGAGCTTGTTGCGCACATCCTGCTCATCGAGGTCCATCAACACCTCGCCACGGTAGTTCATCCGCTGTTTGACGGTGCGAATCCGCGCAATGGGAACAATGGGATCGGGGCGCCGGGCACGGGACAGATCGCGGGCTTTCTCATCCGGCAGACCATCGCCATACCCGCGACCGCGGGAGATGGGAATGGTGCTGTCGAAGCCACTGGTAATCAGCAGGCCGACCTTGGGACCACGGCGCTCGATCAACGCGTTGGTGCCAAGAGTGGTGGCGTAACGCACAGAATCCACCGCCTGCAACAACTCGCGCCGATCGACGTTAAGAATTTCGCAGGACTGATCCAGCGCATCATTAAAGCCCAATGCCAGATTGTGGTGACTGGTCAGTGCCTTGGTCTGTACAAAGCGGGAATCCCAACTGACAAAACAGTCGGTGAAGGTACCGCCGATATCTACTGCAATACGTCTCATCTGCTCGCCCCCCCTTATGCCTTGACGCTGCCAGTGCTGCTGTCCGGCACACCGCGCCATTTCTCCCGCAGCGAGTCGATGTCCAACTCCAGATCGTGCAGGGGTGCGTGGCCGGGAACGGTGTATTCCACGTCCATCATCACGCCACAGTTGGGGCAGTAAAATTCATAGATCACGCAGACTTCCGGGTCTGGCGAGAAGCAGAAACGGTAGCGCTCCGGGTCCAGCAGCGGCTCGTGAACTTCGCGGGGATTGCGGTCGTGGATCAGCAAAAAATGCTTGTAGTTTTCTCGCGCAGAACCCAGCACATGGTCACAGCGATTGCATTCCCACTGCTCCTCATTGAGGTCGACCCTGAGGTATTCGGTTGCCTGAACTTTCATTATTTTTCTCCTTATTCAGCTCGTCTGACGCTGGCTGGTCACATTCAGCAAAATGTCGCGGTTAGCGGTGAAGCGGAAATCCCAGCCATCGGGCACGGCGCAGGTCCAGAAGGCTTCTTCCAGTACCGCCGGACCACTGGCCTGTGCGCCGGCCTGCTGCTGTTCGACGCGATACACCGGCACCGCTTGTGTTCTCTCTTGTGCGACCAGCAGTGAACGCTCGCCCTCGGGCACCGCTGCCATGGCCTGCAGGTCGGCCTGGTCGGCCAGACGGGCATGGTGAATCGCCTTCACCGCACGCACGTTCAGCAACAGCCGCTCATTGGGCAGGGAGACATCAGCCAGTGACAACTCCGCCGTTATCGGCAGGTCTACCGGCCCCTGCTCGGTGTCGCACCAGGCTTCCAGGCGGCACTCCTCCGCCTCGTAGCCCTCGGTGCGCATATCCCTGAGCACCCGGTCTTTGAGCACGTCAAAGGCACGGCTCAGAGCATCGCTGTCGCCACCATCAACGGTTTCAGAGGCGATATGCGCAATGTCGCTGAAACCGATGCCGTGCGCGCTGAACACCGCCGATAAGCGCGGAATCAGCACACTGGCAATGCCGGCGCTTCTGGCGATGGCCGCCACGCCCATGGGGCCGCCGCCGCCAAAGGCCATGAGTACGGAGTCGTCGGTAATGTCGGTGTAGTCGCGAATGCCGTCGGCAATTTTTCCCGCCCAGGCATCCAGCATTTGCAGACAGGCGGAGGGCACATCCAGCCCCAGCGGCTCGGCAACGTGTTTGCGCACCGCGGCCTCGGCCTTGTCGGCGCGCAATGCCAGCTTGCCGCCGAAGTACGTCTTGGGATCGAGCAGCCCCATCAGTAGCAGTGCATCCGTGATGGTGGCCAGCTCGCCGCCCATGCCAAAGCAGGCCGGACCAGGCGCACCACCGACCGATTCCGGCCCGACACAAATCGCGCCGTTCTCCGCCCGAATAATCGAACCGCCGCCAACGCCGACGCTGACAATTTCCGCCAGCGGGTCGGCACAGCGCACGCCTTCAACCAGCCCGTAGCGGTTATCGACAATGCGGTCGTTTTCAATCAGGCCGATATCGGTGGTAGTGCCGCCCACATCGATGGTGATTACCCGTTTGGCCTGGTAGTAGCGACTGTAAGCCAGCGCACCCTCTGCACCGCCGCGGGGACCAGAGCTGTAGGTCTTCAGCGCCACCGTTTTTGCCACCCGCCCCGAGTAGCCATCGTTGCGATAGACCAACAGGGGGTTGCGCATGCGGTACTGAGAGAGATCGCCTTCGGTGTTGTACAGAAAGCGCTCCATCGCCGGATGCAGAAACGCATTGAACAGCGAGGTCCACAAGCGGGTATTCGGATTGCTGTGACGGCACAGCGCACTGGCGTACAGGACGGGTACCGAGCCCAGCAGATGCCGGGGATAGGCGCGCAGCATCGCCTTGCGCAAGGCACTCTCCTGCGCGGCGTAATCCTCGCCGGTGTAGGCCACCACAATACGGCTGGCGCCGCGTGCAGACAGACTGTTCACCGCATCGGTCAACGCCCGCTGAAAAGCTTCACCTTCCGCATCGGCAGGGAGCACGGCGACGCGGTCACCCAGCAGCCCATCGAACAAGGCTCGCTGCTGATCGTCGTCGCAGCACCAACTGCGGTCGCCACCGTTGAGCAACAGGCCAAGCTTGGGGCCCTTGCGTTCGACCAGTGCGTTTGTCCCCTGAGTCGTGGAGTAGCGGATATGGTCGGTGGATTGCAGCAGCGCCCGCAGATCTTCCTTGCCGTAAATGTCTTCCGAGACTTTTTTCAGGCCTTCAAAGAAGCACTTGCTGAGGTCGTACGGCGTGGTAATGGTTTTGGTGTGATACGAGTTCTCACCATCCAGAACCCAGATATCGGTCAGGGTGCCGCCGTTATCAATATTGATGAGTTTTCCCATGCCAATTCTCTTTTTATAGGTTTATGTGGGCATTCTGGTGAAGCAGCCCTGAGCGGACTACTACCCATACGAGCAGTTCTTGCTGCCACTAGGTGACAGTTTGCTGCTGGCGTTGAGGGAAATTATGCGAAGTCTGAAAACGAACGAGCACTACCCTAACGGGTAGATGATTGCTCCCGGCCTTTTGCGGTACAAAAGAGGTATTCCTATAAACAATAATGAGTCACAAGGAGTCACAGGCATGAGCCGACCCCAGTCCAGCCGTTACTGGCGCTTCGACACCCGTCCCGAATCTCTGGTCAATGCCCAAACATTCAGCCTGCAGGAGCGTGCCGTTGCGACTCCCGAAGAAGGTGAGCTGCTGGTTAGAAACCTGCTGATTTCCATGGATGCCACCAACCGCCTGTGGCTGGGGGAGCGCGAAGAGTTATATATGGAGCCGATCGCCCTCGGCGACTGCATGAAAGCGTTCTCCCTCTGTCAGGTGGTGGAATCGCGCAGCCGACTCTACCAGCCCGGGCAGCTCGTCACCGCGCTGGGAGAGTGGGCGGACTACTCCATTCTGGACGCCACTCAGGTACAGCCGTTCGCCGCGCCCGACGGACTGGCGCTGGACATGGCCTTTGGCATCATGGCCATCGCCGGACCAACGGCCTATCACGGGCTGCTCAATATCGGCCAGCCCCGCCCCGGAGAAACCGTCGTGGTCACCGCGGCTTCTGGCGCAGTGGGTTGCCTCGCGGGGCAAATCGCCAAACTGAGTGGCTGTCGCGTTGTCGGCACTGCCGGCAGCGACGCCAAATGCCAGTGGCTGACCGAAACCCTGGGCTTCGACGCTGCCGTGAACTACAAGCTCGATGACTTCGAGGCGCAACTCGCGCAAGCCTGTCCAAACGGCATCGACGTGCAGTTTGAAAATGTGGGCGGCGCCGTATTGGACAGCTGCCTGAAGCTGATGAACAACAACGGCCGGGTGGTCATTTGTGGGCTGATCTCCATGTATAACTCGGCAGAGAATGTTCCCGGCCCCTATATGTTTCACAACAGCATTATGAAGCGCCTGAAAATTGAGGGCTTTGTGATTCTGGACCACGCGGCCGATTTTCCGCGCATGCAGAGCTATCTGGCCCAGTGGCTACGTGACGGGCAGCTCAAGTTCCGGCTCAACTGTCAGCAGGGGCTGGAAAAAGCGCCCGAGGCGCTGCGTTCGCTGTACACTGGGGACAATGACGGCAAAGTGATGGTGCAAATCGCCGAACCGGCGTAGTTGCCCCGTCCTCCGCCCCCGGTAAAAACAATAAAAAAGATCGCATTGCCATGTCCGCGAAGCCCAGCAGTCAACGCACACCCGTGTTCCAGCAAAAGTTTCAGGTCCCCGGCGGGGACCGCAAGCTGGTTTCCCGTGACGCCCTGATTCGCCGTATCCGTGACAACCCCGCTGTGCACTGTTTTCTGGTACAGGCGCCGGCCGGACACGGCAAATCCACCCTCTTGCAGCAATTACTGCGCGACAGTGTGCAACGCGGCATTCAAACCGCCTGGCTGAAACTCGACGACGCCGACAACGATCTCACCCGCTTGATGAACCACCTCAATCATCTGCTTTCTCAGCTTGAGGACGCCTGCCCCCCTACACACGAACAGGCGGCCGCCGCAACATCGCTGCCCAAGGGGCTGGCGGACCAGTTCAACAACCGGCTGCTGGAAATGGACCGGGATATTCACCTGTTTTTTGACGATTTTCAGGTCATCGATGAAGGCGAGGTCGAGGCCTTGTTTCGCAATATCATCATCAACCTGCCCGCCCGCGTTTGCGTGTTTATCGGCTCCCGCTCGCTGCCGCGTATCGGCATTCCGGAAATGCAGGTCAATCAGCAGGTCGAACTGATCCGCTACGACGAGCTCAAATTTTCACTGGACGAAGCCCGTGAGTTTTTCACCACCGAGCAACGGCTGTCGCTGAGCGAGGAGGAGCTGTCGACGATATACAGCCGGACCGAAGGCTGGCCCGCCGCGCTGCAACTGTTTCGCCTGACCCTGTCGCGGATGCCGGTGCGGGAGTCGCTGAACAATCTCGAGTCCTATACACCTTTTCAAATCACCGAATACCTGTCGAGCAATGTACTGGCCCAGCAAGCCGAAGACATTCAAGACTTCCTGCTGAGTTGCGCCATGCTGCCGCGGCTGAATGCGGCGCTCTGCGAATACATCACCGGCCGGGAAGACAGTCAGGCTCTGCTTGAGCAGCTGGAACAGCAGGGCCTGTTCCTGAACAACATCGACAATGAACGTTGCTGGTTCCAGTTTCACGCCTTGTTCGCCCACTACCTGCGCGAGCTGATGCTGAAACGCTCGGTGAGCCGTTACCGCAAGATTCACGCCCGCGCGGCGGAGTGGTCGATGGCGCAGGGGCTCTATGAAGACGCGATGCGTCACGCCCTCAACGCCAACAACTTCAACCTTGCAACGCAGGCCATGGATATCTGGGCCAGCGAGCAGATTACCAATGCCTGCCTGCACAGTGTCGAGCGCTGGGCGGCGCGGCTGCCCATTGAGCATATTCGCGAATACCCGCGACTGGCGGTAAAAATCACCTGGGCGCTGACGTTTCTGCGCCGCCGCAACAAGGTATTGCCCTATCTGGAAATACTGCGCAATCTCGATGAGGCGCAGCTCGACAGCCAGTTCCGCACCGAGCGGCAGATCACCATGGCGGTGGTGGAAATGGCGCTGGATAATCTGGAGCGCTGCTTTGCCAATGCCAGCATCATCAATACCGAGAATCACGAGGCGGAAGGCTTCTGGGCCTTCGAGCTTGGCGCTGCCGCGAATATTCAGGCGTTTAACGATATTGCCCACGGCAACTTTGCCGCCGCCCGTTACCACATTGCGCTGGGGCGTAATCACAGCCACGAAGGACAGGCGCCATTTCTCGCAGGCTACAACACCGGCCTGACCATTATCAGCTGCTACCTGCAGGGGCGCGTCGACGAAGCCTGCCAGCGCAGCATGTCAGCACTTAAAGCCAAGGGCTTGGATATCGAAGATTCCTACGCGGCCGTCGCCACGGTTTGCTGCACCCTGTATCCGCTGTATGAGCAAGGCGATACCGAGACGGCGATGAAAGTGTTTACCCAGTACCGCAAGGAAATCGATACCGGTCTGCTGCTGGATTTTGTGGCCGCGGCCTATCTGCCGATGATTCGACTCTATGACGCCCGTGGCGAGGCGGCACAGGCTGAGGCGCTGCTGGAGTCGCTGGAGGATATCGGCATTACCGCCAACTGGCAGCGGGTGATCCAACTCTGTCACTGGGAAGCGATTCGACGCGCGATTATTCGCGGCGACATCCAGTCCGCCAAGCTGATGGCCGACAATCAAAGCGCGGACAAGCACGCCATCTCACCACGCCCTTATCTGCCTTTTTCCGAAGCCAGCGAAGACCCCGAACTGGGCCGCCTGCGACTGGCCGTCTACCTTGGCGACGACGAGACACTGGAGCAGAAACTTGGCGATGCCATCGTCGACGCCCGGGACAACAACCGCATTCCCCGTGAGCTGAAACTGCGTCTGCTCAGCGCGCTGTGGAAATCCCGTCAAAACAAGGCAGATCACGCCAGCAAGGAACTGAAGATTGCCCTGACCATGGCCGCCGATTACGGTTTTGTCCGCAGCATTATCGATGAAGGCCCCGAGTTGATGACGCTGATACAGGCTCAGGACACGGCACTTTGGCCGGCGAATATCGGGCGTTATATCAACAAACTGCTAAGCCATGCCACGCATCGGGAAGGCGCCCCGCAAGCCGGCACCGAAGCGGCCCAGCTCACCGAATCCCTGACCGCCAGAGAAATGCAGATGCTGTCCCTGCTCGCCAAGGGACAGACCAACAAGGATATTGCCCGCCACCTGTTTGTCTCGGAGAACACGGTGAAATTTCACCTCAAAAACATCTTCCACAAATTACAGGTAAAAACCCGCACCCAGGCGATCAGCAGCGCGCTGGCCCTGGGGCTGGTCTGACGCCGCGCTCAGCGGGTCTTTTTCCACGCGTCGTAGAACGGCGGCATATCGGTAGAAACGCGCCCCTGAAACTGCGCATCACGCTTTTCCAGAAATGCGCTGACGCCTTCTTTGCCGTCGCCCTGGCTGAGGTAGAACATGCTCAATGAATCAATTTTATGGGCATCGAGGGGATGCGACTGGGCGGCGTTGCGGTACATCATCTGGCGGGTCAAGGCGGTCGCAACCGGGGAACGGGCGGCGAGCCGTGCCGCGATGGCCTGGGCGTCTGACAACAGTTGATCCGGCGCCGACACGGAGCGAACCAGCCCTCCTCTCAGCGCCTCTGCGGCATCAAACACATTGGCCTCATAACACCACTCCAGCGCTTGAGAGAGACCGACAATGCGCGGCAAAAACCACGTCGAGCAGGCCTCGGGCACAATCCCGAGACGACCAAAAACAAAGCCAATTTTAGCGTTTTCAGAGGCCAAGCGAATATCCATGGCCAATGTCATGGTAATCCCGATACCGACAGCGGGGCCATTGATCGCAGCAATAACCGGCTTGTTGCAATCGTAGATCGCCAGCGTGACACGGCCGCCGGTATCGCGAACGCCGTCGATCATTTCCGGCGCCTCCAACCGTGTTTCCATGTCCTCCAGCGAGGGTTGCTGCGACTCGTCGAGGCCGAATACATTACCCGCTGAAGACAGGTCCATCCCCGCGCAAAATGCCCGCCCTGCGCCGGTCACCACGATGGCGCCTACGTCATCATCGTCACTGGCCCGGCGGAATACCTGCTCAAGCTCATTGGCCATTTCCACGGTAAACGCGTTCAGCTGCTCCGGGCGGTTCAGCGTCAGCGTCAAGACGCGGTTTTCAAGGTGATAGTTTAGCGTTTGATATTCCATGAATACTCCCCATGTCACGGGCCGCCGAGCGACAGGCAGCCGAACCTTGTACTGACAGTTAATAGTGCACTTGCTAATATCTTAGCGTCTTTTTACCGATAAGGTATTTACGCTGATGGCTGACCGCGCCAAGCGCAAGTCCCCGGCTCGCAACGCCGCCGAGCACGGCGCCAAGTCCGAGAAAAAACCGGCAAAGCGTTCGGGTGCCGGGCGTCCGAGTCGCCTCTCTCGGGAGATGATCATCGACACCTCGATGAAGTTGCTGGAGCAGTACTCGATTGAGGGCTTTACGCTGGCCAAGGTTGCCGAGGAATTGGATACCGTGTCGATGGCACTGTACAACTATTTCCCCAGTCGCGAAGCCCTGCTGGCGGAACTCTCCAACCACATCTGTAAGCAGTTTGAAATGCCCACCACTCCCGCTGATCAAGCCTGGCAGCGCACGCTTGAGGATTGGGTCGCCACGCTTCGTACACTCGCCGCCCGCTATCCCATCATGATCAAGGTGACCGGCATCGATGGCAAAACCTCCTCAGGCTGGTTGCGAATTGCACGGATCGTCAGCACGACCCTGCAACAGGCGGGTTTCGAAGGCAGGGCATTGGCGATTAACAGCTGGCTATTTACCTGTGAAGCCATCGCACTCGTTAATGCCGAGCTGATGGGGGGCTTCCACTCTCCCATTGCCTTCACACAATTGGATGAATTGGCACGAGAGGATCAGGAGCACTACCTGATGCTGCGCCCCTACCACGAGCAACTGAGCGCTCAAGCCATTCTGGACGAAGGCCTGGCCGACATGATTGCCACCTTGGAACGCAAGCTCGACGCACCCTGACCCACATCGCCGCTACTGTGCACTCACACCGGAGCAAACATACATGGACATTCAACGGGTGCACCCGGACTTCCGCCGCACCGTCAAAGCGATTCCGGGTATTCCGGTACACAAGCGTCTGCTGCTGCCGCTGTTGCGGACCCTGTCTCGCTCACTGCCAAAACCGCGCTCTAGCGATCTGGTGACCATTAGTGAAGCACAGGCAGGCCCTACACCACTGCTGCTTTATCGCCCCACGAGAACGCCTCCATCAGGCGCCATACTCTGGATTCACGGCGGTGGTTACGTACTGGGTTCGCATCGGATGAATGCGATTGACTGCAAACGCTATGCACGCAAACTGAATCTGTTGGTGGTATCCGTCGACTACCGCTTGGCACCACAGACGCCATTTCCTGGCCCGCTGGACGACTGCATGGCGGCCTGGGATTGGATGCAGGAAAATGCCGATACCCTGAACATCCGCCGCGACCGAATCATCGTCGCCGGGCAATCGGCGGGCGGCGGTCTGGCTGCTGCGCTGGCGCAAAAACTCTGCGATATCAGCCCGGTTAAACCGCTTGGCCAGCTTCTCTACTACCCCATGCTGGATGATCGCACCGCACTTCGCGAGGAGCTGACACAGCAGGGGCACGTTGTCTGGAACAATCGCAACAACGCCGCAGGCTGGGCTGCCTACTTGAATCAGGCCGCTGGGGAATCGCACGCACCGGACTACAGCGTACCATCTCGTCGTGCCTCATTGACTGGCTTACCGCCTACCTGGCTGGGTGTGGGCGATATCGATCTGTTTTACGAAGAAGACTTGCGCTATGCAGAGCGTCTTGCCGCTGATGGCGTAGATTGCCGGCTGTCAGTCGTTGAAGGGGCACCTCACGCCTTCGACGCGCTCGCGCCGACATCGAGGCTGACCCGGCGGTTTATGTTTGAGCAGTACCGTTTTATTCGGCGGCTGTTGGAGAATACCGGGAAACAAGCGGCATAAAAAAACGCGACCTGCAGGCAGGTCGCGTTGTGAGATTGGCAGGCAACGCTTAGAAGCGGTAACGCACGTCCAGGCCGTAGGTGCGCGGCGGACCGTACTGCTCGGTAATCAAACCCAGGCTTTGGAAGTTAATGCCAAAGGTCGGGTAGTCGTCATCAGTGATATTGTTCACCCAAAGCGAGACACTGAGATCGCCCTGCTTCACCGGGATATCCCGCAGGCTGAGGCGGCCATTGACGATTAACCGCTCGTCCATCGGACTCAAGTCATATTGGTAGGGCTCCTCCCCACCCATGCCATCACTGGTCACCGAACTCACAAAACCAATGGAGTTCCACTGGTCTTGCCAGGTAGCGTCGAGGAAAAGATTAAAGGCCCCGATAGACGTTGTGGCGAAGGTGTAATCCAAGCTGGCATTCACCTTATTGCTCGGTGAATTACTGCGCTTGGCAAGATCGTCGGCCTCAATACAGGTATTGGCATCGCAGGTATCGGGATACTCTTCAAAATCCCCGTGGATGTAGGAGTAACCCAGACTGACCACCATATTCTCTATCGGCGCGGCAGACACCTCCAGCTCGCCGCCCCAACGCTCGGCGCGGCCGGCATTGATGATCGTGGTGGTTGCCTGGCCACCCGGGGATATCGACACGGTACTCGTCTGCATATCATCGTAGTCATAAGCGTACAGCGAACCGTTCACGCGCAACCGGTTTTGGAACCAGTCAGACTTCACACCAACCTCCAACTGCTTCATCAGCTCTTCTTCAAAGCCGTTATCGAACACTTCACCATTAAAACCGCCGGAACGATAACCGGTTGCATAGCGAACGAAGGCATTAAGCTGATCCGTCACATCGTAGGCAACGGTGGCGTTATAACTGAAGTTGTAAAAGTGGTTATTGCGATTCGCCATCTGCGCGGGCGACAAACCAAACGGGGTCAGGACAGCACCAAAATCATAGTCGATAGCCTTCTTCTCTTCGGTATAACGCAGCCCCACGGTTAGCGCGAGCCGATCACTTAAACTGGCAAAGCGATAAGTGCCCTGTGTATAGGCTGCACGCGCCGCGGTATTGAGCTCATATTTCTGAGCTTGGACACCCGCCAGCGGCGACGAGAAATTAGCTCGCCGATCGAACTTTGATTCGTCGCCAAACCAATACAGGCCCAACACATAGTCCAGTTGCTGAGTGGCACCCAGCCATTGGAGTTCTTGCGAGACCTGTTCGTAATTCGACAGCGTGTCCTGCTTGGTGTGACCGGCACCAATCTGATCTACTGCACCCCACAAGGCATCAATGCCTGGATTGCTCGCCCCGAAACTCGACGGATCGGCGTATAGCTGTAGCAAGGTAGCGTGTAAGTTATCGTTGTAGGCGCCGATCCCATTTGCATCGAGGCTGCTATCGATGTCGTCGATATCCCCAAAGACATAGGTTTCAATATCGCGATACGCCGTGATGGATTTGAAGGTGACGTCCCCCAGCAAGCCTAGCTCACCGAGATTCCATTCTGCAGTAATCGCATGCCCGTTGGACTCATTCTCACTGGTTGGCGTGTCATCAGCCCAACCCCCATCCGGCCGCCCCTCGCCGCGAGCTTCAGCGCGTTCATACGCCGCTATTGTTTCATTGATCGACGGTATCCATCGCGCGGCGATCCGGGGATCTGCAACCGGATTCAGGTTAAAGCCCTGCGCTGCAGGCAACACCGTATTTCGCAGGAAATCAACGCGATTGGTGCCCTGCGTTGTCAGCGGTGTAAACCCCACCACTTTCTGCAGAGAGCCGTTCTCATCCAGCTTGCTGTAGTCATAGGCGTAGTCCACCACAAAGCTGTCGCTCAGATGCCAGCGCAGAGCACCGCGCCAGGCCCGGCGATTCAGACTGTCGAAATCTCCGCCACCGGAGTAGTTGTCGTAGAGGCCGTCCCGGTCTTTAAACATAAAGCTCACGGCGGCATCGAGGCGACCGGCGCCTTCGCCAATCTCACCAATCGAGTCAAAATCGACATTAGTCTTCAAGGTGCGGGCGCGGTAATTGCCAATACCCACCGTAACGTCGGCGGCAAATTCACCCAAGGGCTTGCGGGAAATCACATTCAACGCACCCGCCGTGGAGTTGCGGCCATAGAGCGTGCCCTGCGGCCCGCGCAGAATCTCGATGCGCTCGATCTGGGCAACGTCCATGGCGGTACCCAGCATTTTCCCGACATACACACCGTCGATATACATGCCCACCGCCGGGTCCAGGGAAATATTATTGGCGCCGCCAGCGGAAACGCCACGAATGCTCATGCCCAAGGCGCCTCGCGAACCGGGAACGGTTGCACCGCCCATACCGGGAATGGAGCCAAACATATCTTCTGCGTTAGTAATGCCGCGTTTGTCGATGGCATCGCTGGTCAGTGCGGTAATGGAGATCGGCGTATCCTGCAGGGATTCGACACGTCGCTCGGCGGTGACCAGAACTTCTTCCAGCACCTGTGCCGACGCGCTCAACGGCTGGGTAACGGCCAAGGCGATGGCGACCGGCAGCGATGCCCGTGCCAGTCCGGACAATGCGTCCATCTTCTTCATGCTTCCACTCCCTTATCATTATAAGTATGAGAGTTGCTTCTCTCGTTATTGTTATTGCGATTGCTGCATGTAAGTTACGAGGCATTAGCTACCTCACACATACAGTTAGCACCGTTTCTGTGCACATGCAATCTGCTAACGGGAAGTAGGAGCGTAAGTAAAATATGAAACACCCAAACGGGTGAGGCGTTCAGAACGGGGTTCTGTGGCAGCTCAATCGCCCTGAGGGAAAGGCGCTCGGCGCGACTCGGCCTCTGGCCACTGCTGCGGCTGCATGCGGAATTTTGCCATGTCGTAGCCCATCTCAGCGATACGCTTTCGCAAGGCCTGCAGGCGCGCTTCCGGCAAACTCGGTGAGCGCGCCATCAACCAGACATAGTCTCTCGCGGCGCGTGCAATGATGGTTTCGCGGTAATCCTCGGACACATAGGCAATGCGATAATCCGCCTCAAACGGCCAAATGAATTGCATCTTCCATTGAGCATTACCGGTGCCGGGAACAACCTCCGCTGTGGGCCGATAAGTTTTCAGCGGGGATGAAAAGCTGCCGTCGCGAAACTGGTAGGCAACTGCAACGCCCCCGTCCTCACGCAAGGCATAACTTTCGATACCGTTGTGAGCGTTGCGCTCAGGGAACAACGGTATGAAGCCGATGACGTACCAGTCTCCCATAAAGCGCTCAAGATCAACGCTAGCGGGCACGGGCAGCGCCTTACGTGGACTGACACACGCCAATAGCAGCGAGATGGGCAATGCCAACAAAACCAAGCGACGCATAGTGTGCTCCAGATAATGAGTAGCTAGCATCACTACGTTGGCAGCACCTAAACAGAGCACCTGCGGCAGGAAACGCCGCGCGATTCATTGTTAAAATCTATTCTGACGATAGGGACTACGAATTTCACCGCGTCGCAACACGCCGATAGAATTGCGGCTTTCTTTTTTTGTTAGGGAGCGTAAAAGCCGTGTTCAAGAAGACTCTTGCCATTGCCTGCCTAAATATTGCCGGGATCCTCGCGGCGACATCAGCAGCGGCCGACGCCGGGCTTCGCGCCCAGGCTCAAACTTTTTTCAAACCCCTGCCGGAAAGCATGCCGGGGGCAGAGAACGACAGCCCCGCGCTGATTTCACTCGGCGAAAAACTCTATTTTGAAACTGCCCTGTCGATCAATGGCGAGCAGTCCTGCAATAGCTGCCACCAGATCAACAATCAGGGCGCCGGCGTGGACAACAACCCCACCTCTCCGGGCGCACTGGAAGGCCGCTTTGGCAATCGCAACTCACCCAGTGTGTTTAACGCTGGCTTCCATCTCGCCCAATTTTGGGATGGCCGCGCCGCTGACCTGAAAGAGCAAGCCAAGGGCCCGATCCTCAACCCGGTAGAAATGGCGGTACCCGATGAGGCAACCGCAGTGAAACGACTGCGCAAGGCCGGTTATGAAGACGCTTTCGCCAAGGCGTTCCCCGGCGAAGACAGCGCTCTGAACTACGACAATGTCGCCGCTGCGATTGCCGCGTTCGAACGTACGCTGATCACCCGCGATCGCTTTGATGAGTTCCTGAAGGGCAATGACACCGCCTTGAACGCACAAGAGAAACAAGGCCTGAAAACCTTCATCTCAACCGGCTGCATTGCCTGCCACAGTGGCGCGCTGCTGGGCGGCTCCATGTACCAGAAAATGGGTAGTGTGCATCCCTATGCCAATACCGAGGACAAAGGCCGCGAGGAACTGACCGGCAAGGCCAGCGACCGCTATGTGTTCAAGGTGCCGTCACTACGGGATATTTCCCGCACCGCCCCCTATTTCCACGATGGCGCGGTGGCAACACTGGACGAAGCGGTCAAACAAATGGCCTGGCTGCAACTGGGTCGCGAGTTGAGCGATGCCGATACCGCCAGCATCGTCGCGTTTCTAAACGCGCTGGAAAACACACAGCCGGTCACCTTGGCCCAAGCCAAATAGGACAGCCCGCCCGCCCAAACAAAAAAGCAGCCCGAGGGCTGCTTTTTTTATTCCTGAAAACGGCGCGCTTACCGCGCGGGCACCAGACGTTTCTCGCCGCGCTCATGCCCCAGCCGTGCCTGCTCAATCACATAGGCCTTAATCGCTTCGGCCTCGCTCTCCGATACAAACTCACCACGAGCGGGCATTCCTAACGACGCCATCGCACCATCGCGAACGATGGCCTGCCAGCTATCACCGAGATCGTTGATACGGTAGCGCAGGTCACTGATCAAACCGGCACTGATCGCATTGCCGCCGTGACACACGGAGCAATACAGATTAAACAGCTCTCTTCCTTCCGCGCGCTGTTCGTCCGTTCCCGGTTCCAGCGTCGGCTTTGGCAGTCGCTGCTCAGTCACCTCAACGCTTGGCAGCTCCGCCTCGGCCCCGAGCTTGTAGACCATCAGTCGGCTGATATTAATCATATTGCGCGGCCCGGAAACCGCCCCGTAAGGCAGGCCACTGATCCCACCCCAGCCTTGCGCCACCGCAATGTACTGCTCTCCATCGAGCGAGTAACTCATGGGCGACGCCATCAATCCGCCCTGAACATCTGTTTGCCACAGCACCTTGCCGGTGTCGGCCGCCCTCGCCCTGAAGATGCCGTCCAAATCGCCCTGGAATAACAGATTCCCAGCCGTCGACAGCAGACCGCTACTGGAGAAATAGCCGCCCTCGGCGCGCCAAACCTCCCTGTTACTGGCCGGATCGCGGGCGACCAGCACCGATTTCAGCAGCATTTCGCCCATTTGCGCACGCTGCTCAACGGGAACCGCGTCGGGGACTTCGAGCATGGGAGCGATGGCATAGTTGGTATTCCAAATACCACCACGATCCTTTGCGGAAAAGTCATCGGCGTAGATCGCCCCCGACACCATTGCGGGAATATAGACCAGCCCGGTTTTCGGACTGTAGCTCATGGGCTGCCAATTGTGGGCACCGCTGGGCGCGGGCTGGATCATGCCGGGGAAGCTGCCATCGCGCAGCCCCGGTGCCTCAACCGGGCGACCGGTTTCCATATCGACATGACTGGCCCAGTTCACCGGCATGTACTTTTCAGCAGACAGCAACTCGCCCGACTCGCGATCCAGCACATAAAAGAAACCGTTTTTCGGGGCTTGCATAATGACCTTGCGCGGCTCGCCATCAATGGCGATATCCGCAAGAATCATGTGCTGGGTGGCGGTGTAATCCCAGCTGTCGCCGGGCGTGGTCTGGTAGTGCCAGACATACTCGCCGGTATCGGCCTTCACCGCGACGATAGAGGACAGGAACAGGTTATCCCCCTTGCCCTCACTGCGGATCTTACGGTTCCAGCTGGAGCCGTTGCCCACGCCGATATACAGCAGGTTCAGCGCCGGATCGAAAGCGAAGGAATCCCAGGCCGTGCCACCGCCCTTGCCGTTCTCCCACCATTGGCCGTACCAGGTTTTGGCTATGCGCGCTTGCGTCGCATCTTCAAAACCCTCTGCGGGATTGCCCGGCACCGTAAAGAAGCGCCAGCGCTGCTCACCGCTTTCGGCATCGTAGGCCGTCACATAGCCGCGAACCCCGAGCTCGGCACCCCCGTTGCCGATAATCACCAGACCGTTAACAATGCGTGGCGCGCCCGTCACGGTGTAAGGATCCTCAGTGTTCAGCCGGGTATCGACCTGCCAGACCAGTTCGCCGGTGTTGCGGTCCAGGGCATTCAGGCGTCCGTCATAACTGGCGGCATACACCTTGTCCCCCCACAGAGCGGCACCCCGATTCACCGCATCACAGCAGCCTCGAACGCCGTAATCCTTTGGCACCTTGGGATCGAAATGCCACAGCGGTTCACCGCTTCTGGCATCGAAAGCCAGTACATGCCCCCAGGACGCGGTTACATACAATACGCCATCGGCCATCAGCGGTGTCGCTTCAATACCGCGGCGGGTGGGCAGTGGTGCAAACCAGGCGAGCCCCAGTTCCTTAACCGTCTGATCATTAATTTGAGTAAGCGGGCTGAAACGCTGCTCCGCGTAATCGCGGCCATGACTCAGCCATTCCCCTTGCTCGGCGGACACAATTCTTGTGCCGGTCACCGGCTGCAGGTCCGACTCATTATTTGCCACAGGCTCGCGACTGCAGGCTGACAGACACAACACGGCGATGGCGGCACACGCCGCCCGTTGAACATTACGCATCATTCCCCCGAATGTTTATTGTTTTGCTGTGTGGGAAGACAGAGGGCCGCAGCCCTCAGAATTCAGGACTTCAATTTCAATAGCAGGTTGTAGAAGCGGGTTGCGAAACGGCCATAGGGCGGCCGCAACCAGCGCATGGGCGAGAAGCCCGGCTGGTAGAAGACGGGACGCAGCTTGCTGAACGTCACGAAACCTTCATAGCCGTGATAATGACCCATGCCACTGCCACCCACGCCGCCAAAGGGCATATCGTGCTGCGCCAGATGATACAGGGCGTCGTTAACCGTCACCCCACCCGACATGGTGCGCTCGATATACTGCTCGGCCAAGGCGCGGCTATTCGTGAAAGGGTAAAACGCCAGTGGCCGATCATTGGCGTTGATGTAAGCAATCACTTCATCCGGCTGTTCATACTCCATCACCATCAGCAGCGGACCAAAGGTTTCGCGCTGACGAATGATCATTTCCGGCGTGGTATCCAGCACCAGGTGCATGGCGAGCTTGCGCAGCTCGGGATCGGACTCCGTTTCGTTCAGACACAGCACGGTCGCACCCTTGTCGCGCGCATCCCGCAGGGTGCCCTGCAGACGCTCAAAAGCACGCTCGTCAATAATCGCCGTGTAGTCCTTGCTGCGAATATCCGGGCAGTGTTTCGCCGCATACGCTTGCGCCTCCTTGATAAAGGCCTCGCGCTGAGAACGGTGCACAAACACGTAATCCACGTTGGTGCAGATCTGCCCGGCGTTGAACTGCTTGATAAACATGATCCGCCCTACTGCTTTCTCAAGCGGGTAGTCGGGGTCAATTACCGCCGGGGCTTTGCCTCCCAGCTCCAGCACCACCGGCGTCAGATTCTGCGCCGCCGATGCCATCACTGAACGGCCGGTCTGGCCTGACCCGGTGAACACCAGCAAGTCAAAGGGCAGCTTGGAAAATTCAATGCCGACGCCGCCGGTTTCCTCAAAGAATTGCAGTTTCTCCGCTGGGAAATAATCGGCGCTCAGTTTGCACAGCAGCGCCGTCAGCGCGCGCGAGTTTTCCGACATTTTCACCATCGCGCGGTTACCCGCGGCAAACGCCTGCGCGATGGGCACAAAGCTCAGATTAATGGGGAAATTCCAGGGGACAATAATACCGACCACACCCAGCGGTTGAGGAATCACCCGGTTTTTACCACCGGGAAACATGCTGTGATCGACGTGGCGTTTCTGCACCCGCATCCATTTTTTGAGATGCTTGAGCGTGTCGTTGATCGAATCCGCCACCGAAATCACCTCGGCAAACAGACTCTCATGGCGGGAACGGTTACCGTAATCGCTGTTGATGGCCTCGATGATCGCCTCGCGATTTTCCATCAGCATTCGCTTTAAGCTGAGCAAATCCTGACGGCGCTCCTCCCGACTTGGCACCGGAGCCGCCAAATAGGCCGTACGTTGTTTGTCGTAAACCTCACGCAGTGGCGCAGCGTTTCCCGCTGCGGGTTGAATCGCGTTCATTGTTGTCTCTCCTTCTCGTTCGCTGGCGGCCCACCTGTACACACAGACAACCGAGGGCAACATTAACCCTCGATACTAGCTGCCACATTTGGGAGTTGCGATGAGATAAAAGGACAGATTTAGCTTTGAATGGCCATCGGTCGTAGACAGCCCAAAAGCTGTCGTTACGGAGGAATAACCATTTTATGATGCACAGGATAAGGGCCAGCCGTCAGGCGATACCGGGTTATTCGCCGATGGGTATTTTTACGCCGGCTATTCGCCCAGCAATTGCCGATAGAATGTCACCGTCTGGGCCGCCACGACCTTAGGATCACATCTAGAGAGCGCTTCAATTTCACGTATGTCTACGTTGACCTGACGGCTTCGCAGCCAGGAACATGCATTGTCGAACTTTTCGGCATCGAGCGGCGCGTCGTAGAGATGTACCCAATCACCACCAAACTCCTCCTCAAGTGCAATAAAGCTCCCCACCCTCGGGCCGATGACCGGGCGATGCAGCGACAATGCCAACATGGCCGTACCTGAGTTCAAGATCGCAGTATAAGGCAGAATGACGCCGTCGGAGATTTGGAAATAGGCAGCGACCTGATCAGTCGGAATTCGCGCATCATTAACGATAAAGTCGGGATTACGCTTCGCCGCCGAGATACCTTGCTGAGTAATAGAATCACTGTTTGCACTTCCGGCGACGACGACGCGCACACACTCCAGTTCACTATTGGTTTTGGCTTCAACGAGCTCGAGAAGCCCCTTGTGCTCACTGATCTTTCCAAACATCAAAAGAACGGTATCGTGCTCGTGAATATTCATGTGCTCTCGAGCTAAGTCATTGCCAGATTCAAGCCGATAATAATCTCCGTAATGAATGTGCGGCGTAACAATACTCGGCGTCGCTCTGACCCTCGGGTATTCCTCAAAAAAAAGCTTCTGACTTTCCGCAGAAAGAAAAATAAACCCATCTACAAGATTGATGAATTTTTCCAGAAGCTTCTTTGCCAGGTCAGGGTGTCGCAATTTGTGGGCTCTCAAATTATGGACAGTCCACACAACCTTCCCACCACGTTTCTGCAACTTTTTCATCGCCGAGCGCAGACGCCAGCTCCGCCAACGCATTCGCCACGTCCGTTTATCTGCAACGATCTTGTCCGGCCAATGAAGGTGAAGCACTTGCTCGCTAGATAGGCTCATGCGACGATGATTGAACTCATCGACGTCCGCCAAATCAGCCATCGCCTCGTATAAAATATAATTGTAGGGGTTATTCTTACGATTCTTGCTTTTTGGCCACGCAGCCACGTGGATTTTCTTCGAGCTCATGAGTCAGCGAATCTATCTCTTGTCACAAGAAACCACTCTACCAGCGGGCAGAAGCCCTGCAAAGCGGTAGAATTGGCAATCAAGAAAAATAGCTATCGACCTTGCATAAGGGAATTTTAGAGGAATTTAAGTGGGACGCATTTTAGACGCCATAATATTGCGAGAGCAGAAGAAAGCGCTTTTCTGGTGGGCACCTAAAGCCGGAATAAACATGGGAGATGAACTGTCACGGGTGATTGTCTCCGCAGTACTTGCGACCAGGGACAAAACCCTTTTATCGGAAAGGCATGGCTCAGGACGCCTGCTGGCTATTGGCTCAATCCTCCACTTCTCCCAAGCTGGCGATACCGTTTGGGGCAGCGGAATTAATGGCAAGCGCCCCTATGACTCCTTGACCTTTGACGGCATAAAATTCAAGTCCGTACGCGGCCCAAAAACAAAAGCCATTCTTGAGTCAAAAGGCATTAGCGTGCCAGATGTCTATGGTGACCCTGGCCTGCTGGCACCGCTTTTCATGGCGCCAACAGCCTTCGCGCAACGAGAGCCGGAGGACTTTCTAGTGGTTCCTCACTTGAATGAGGATTTCAGTAAATACCGAGAGTTCGAGGACAAATTAGTATTGCCCAATTTGGGCCCGGGCCAATTTATTGAGCGTCTACTTAGTGCCAAACTTGTCATCTCAAGCTCACTACACGGTGTCATCTTAGCGGAAGCCTATGGAATCCCTGCTGTTTACTATGACAGCGGAAGCGGTGAGCATATTTTCAAATACGATGACTATTACTCTGGAACCGGAAGAGAGCAGTGGCAATACGGCAGATCTGTCGAGGAATGCCTAGAAATTGGGGGACAGGAAGCCTTTGATCTGGCCGACATACAGCGCAAGCTGCTCAGCGCTTTCCCTTGGGAACTATGGAAATAACCGAAAGTCGCCAGCTGGTTACCTACAAGCGTCAAGCACATCAGGATAAGGTCAACGTGGTGCCATTGTTCCGGTGACTATTACAACCAAGCAAAGCAGACTTATGAAACACAAGAGATACTTTCCAAAAACCTCGCTCTCGGCGATTATCTATTCGTAATCCGCTTGTAGAAATCCAGATAAGACGACACGATAACTTCGCGGCTGTAGGTGCTGGCATACACGCCAGAGGCATTGTCCACCCACTGTTGACGAAGCGTCTCGTTACCCAGAGTCCGCTTTATCGCCTCCGTCAGTTGGCCAACATCGTCAATATCGGTGAGTAGGCCGGTTTTTTCATTCTCGATAACCTCCCCTGGCCCTTGCGAACGGGTGGCAATAATGGGACAGCGATGAGCAAAGGACTCCATCACGATGGAGCCTAGCCCTTCGTGGCGTGAGGGGCAGACGAAGGCATCGACACTGCGCATCAAGGCGGTGACGTCATTACGCCAGCCCAGGAAGCGCACCCGCTGGTCCAGGCCCAACTCTGTGCAGAGAGACGTCAGCGACTGCTCTTCCGGACCGCTGCCCGCCAGCCACAGAAATGCATCGGGCACATCCACCAACGCACGCAACAGGGTGTCGAAGCCCTTGTTCACATGCAAACGTCCTGCTGCGAGCAGTAGGGGCACATCTGCCGGCGTATTGAAACTGTCTCGGGGGAGCGGCTCGACGGGCGTCTCATCGGCAAAGTTGGGAATGTGCACCACGCGATCTTCAGGCATGCCACCCTCAATCAGATGGCGGCAAATACCTTTGCTGATTCCCACCCAGTAGTCGGCCTGCTGATAGTATTTAAGCTTGTAGTAATGCCCCAGACGGTTGACCAGCACATAGTCGCCCTTGGGGGTGGCGGCACTGGCGCGCCCCATCCAGGTCATCACTACATCAGGATTGAATTTGTTTAGCCGGCGACGATAAACCCAGCTATCGTAGAAATCGAGACTGCCGCCAAAACGAAAGCCCTCGGCTTCCACGCCCTGGCTGCGCAGGGCATCCAGACGGTGCCCATGTCGGCGAATAAACGCGCGTTCGTCAATCTGGCCTGATGCCTGAAGCGCCACGCTCAAACGTACAAAGAAGTTTTCGGCACCACCATGTTCGGCACCGGCGAGTACCTGCGCGACACGCAGTTTATCGCTCATGACTGTTCTTCCTTACTGGGCGGCGCGACACTGTCGTCAACGCCATTGTGATAAAGCAAACCGTGTTCACCGGGAAACTGCTCGTGCTTGCGGGTCTCCAGCAGCGTCTCAATACGGTGGTGGAAGTTGTCGACCTTACGCTGGGTTTTGCTGCGTTGCAGCCAAAGGGGTTGCCAGTGCATCGGAACCAGATTGCCGCTTCCCAGACCGTCGATCACCACCAGACGCCGAATAGCGTCCTCACTCTCTTGGTAGTCTCGCTGCACCACCACGTTGTGAACGAGAAGGTCCCGCGAGGGCACACAGTAGCGCAGCCAGTGCTCGCAGAGCTGCTGCACGGCGCGCTGGCAGTCTTCACTGTAACCGCGCTCCCAGACGTACTGCTTGAGCGTGATGGAAATACGGCCGTCGCTGTCGCGGATCAGCTCTGACACCAACCCCCGCCCCATATCGGTATCGACAAAACCGTAACAGCGGCTGACGTGATCAAAAATACCGTCGGGGTAGTGCTGCTGAAAACTGCGCATGACCTGATATTCTTCAAGGCTGTCATCGAAGCTGGACAGGGGTTTCAGGTTTTTGGGGAAACCCTTTTTGCGACGCACATCCTCGAGCGTAAAATCAGGTCGGCGGACTTTTACGCAGCGCGCAGGCTCACCGGGATCGATAAAGCAAAGTCGGTTGCCTCCCCTTGCAAAAGGCTGCTGCCCCTCCAGCCGCAAGGTCATTTCATACTTCCGTCAAGATGAATGTCACGCGCCCAAACATAGTCGTGGCTGAACGGCTGCTGCAAACTGGCCTCAACAATATACTGCGCATACAGACGGGAATTCATTTCTGTGTGGAAAAAATCCCGGCAGCGCCCCGCCCAATGCTGACGCTTGGCATCGTCGTGATGGAAATCGCGAATCTTTGCCAGCAGGTCTGCCTCATCGTCAAAGTAGACCGCCGTCTCGCTCGGTAGCAACTCATCAAAACGCGGTCCACTGTGGGTAAACTGCAGAATGCCGTTGCCCGCCAGTTGTGCCATTCGCGCCGAGGAATACCAGTAGTCCCCTTCCTGACGATTGAGGTTCAAGCCCATTTTGGTCTGCGCCAGCGCGCGATCGTAGTCGCGCCCCCACACCGGCGCCTCACCGAAGCTGCCGAAGGTGCGGAAGTTCATGTCGTTCTGGACTGCCGCCTTGATGCGACCGACCATTTCCAGTCGCTTGGTAAATTCTGTGGCGTTGCTGCAAAACAGCAGGTCGATGGGCAAATCGGTTTTCTGCGAGTTATCCAGCACTTCCACCGACGTCTCGACAGGATTAGGCATGTGATAGAGGCGGGCGCCAATGCCTTCAAACTGGCGAAGTTCCCGGCGCCCGGTTGAGACAAACACGGCGTCCACCACCGATGCCCGGCTTTTAATTCGTTCGACATTGCTCGGCACGAACAAGGGGTCGTTGTTGCAGTGCACCACCACGCAGTTGGGGTTGCGCTGTTTGATTTCTACCAGCGTGTCGTTGCTGATCATGTCGCAGTGGCCAGCGATAACCAGATCGGGCTCCATGGCCTCAACCATTTCCAGCAAGCGCTTGTTGGCTTTGCCGACGCCAAAGTCGCGAATACCCAGCGGTGCCTCAAATGCAGCGATATCCCGGTCGCTAAACGTCTGAAGATAGTGGTCGTTTTTAATCAGGCCAAAACTCAGTTTCTGTGCCCAGCTCACCCGGGTCTGGCCGTAGCGGCGCAGTTGCTGGTAGGCAACGTGTAGTACTCTCATTGTTATCTCGCAGTTTGCGGCGTCAGCGCCCGACTCAAGCCGCCGACTATACCATTGCCCCCCGTTGCCGTCAGGCCAGGGAGAAGGGCTTATTGGGCACAATTGCCAAGCAGGTGATAGTACACATTCAAGGTGCTTTGCACCTGCTGATCCAGATAGTATTCGGGCGGCAGGCTGATATGGTTATCGGCATCCAGAAGGTCGGCCACACGGGCGGCAAAGCCCACCACGTCGTCGGGCGCGACCAGGCCCTGAGGGAAGCCCGCGTTCAGCGACTCACTGGCACCACCACGATCATAGGCCACTACCGGCGTACCAGAAGCCAGCGACTCCGGCACCGTGCGGCCAAAGGGTTCTTCTTTGTTCGACATGTGGCAGGTCACAGAAGCCAATCGATAAAACTGGGCAATGTCACTGCGGTGGCCGACAAAGCTCACCGCCTCTTCCAAGCCCAGCTCGCGACGCTGGTCCAGCAACTCCTGCAAATAGTGTTGCTTGCCCGGCTCCGCATCGCCGACCACTACGCCGTGGCAATCGGGCCGAAGGCGCACCAGTTGCACCATCATCGTCAGAAACGCTTCCTGCCCTTTCCAGCGCGACAGGCGGCCGGGCATCAGGATCAGCGTTTTTCCTTCCAGTTCGGGATACTCGCGATAAAGGACCTGGCGCCAGCCGTCGATATCACCATGCGCAGCAAAGGCGCTGGCATCCAGGCCACGGGGCACCAGCGTGATTTTGGATTCCGGCAGGCGATAATTATCCACCATGTATCGCTTCACACACTGGGAAATGGCAATACAGTGCTCCGCCTTTGCCATGATGGCGCTGTAAGCATTGACGGAGTACATACCGTGAAAAGTACTCACCAACCTCGGGCGTGTTGCCACCGGCAACTTGCGCCAAGCCAGCCAGGTGAGCCAGGCCGGCACGCGCGAGCGGACGTGGAGGATATCGGCATCCAGTGACTGCAAGAGACGCCGCAATGGACGAACCTGCCAGAGAGAGCCCAACGACTTACGATGAATCGGCAGCTCAATATGGCGACTGCCCTCGGCGCTCAACTGCTCGACCATCCGCCCGCCGCTGGAGATGACTATCGATTCATGCCCCAGACGAACCAGTTCGCGGGCAAACTCCACCGTGCCGCGCTCCACGCCCCCCGCATTCAACGCTGGCAGCAACTGGACGACACGCAGCGGTCTCGCATTGGAAAGAGATGGCTGATCGGCATTCATGAAGCGGACTCCGTACGTTCCAGTAACCAGTCGGCGGCACGATCGGCCTCCCACAGTGGCTGCGTTGATGGCGGCAGCGCCTGACTCACATCGCAATGTTCAAACGCGGTAGCCAGCCCCTTATCGATAACCTGCTGCATACTCCGTGTCACCCGGGAGTCCCGCAGTGGCTCCAAGCGCAACAACCCTGTTGCCGCACCGGAGGTGATGCACTCATAGACCATGGACACGCTATCGCGACTGACCCAGACCTGCCCGACTTCAGCCAGTTGCCCGGGCAGCCATCCAGGCCCGCATTCCGCATAGGGAATAAGGGTCACATTGTCAGCAGGCAGCGCCCGGAGCTGCTCCATCAGCGCTGGCGGGCTGCGAGGCGAATCGCCAATACGCCAGTGTGTATTGGGCTGGCTTGCAAGGATTGCCGCCACCTGCGCGACGACAGCAGCGCTATCCCAGTCAAAGTGCTTGTTGATACCACCGAGCAAGATCAGGCCGATGTCTTCTTCTCGTCCACGGTATGTCGGTACGATACTGTTCAGCACGCCGCGGGTGACCAATACAGCCGGGCGTTCGGGCGGCGCATCATGAGCGGGAATCATCGCCGCATCGAACAACGCCAGCGGCAGGCTCGGCTTCATCAGCACCAGCGAACGAGCTGCACAGCGCCACGCCGTCCACAAGAGAGGAATATGGCAGCGACTTCCCGCCGCGATCACCCAATGGGGAGGGCGCTCAGCGGAAAACTGCGCAAGCAAGCCTGTGCGCCCGGTCTTTTTAAAGGGCGTTTTGGAGATATCCAACCAGCGGACTTCGCAAGGTCGCTTGGCTTCAAGCCTCGACACCAGCCCGCGCAGTTGATTGAGGTGTCCCAGACGGCCATCTGTGATTATCCAAAGGCGCAACACGTCTCGCATAACGGCCTCAATACACCTTTTCCGCACCCGGCGGACGCGTTTTAAAGCGGCGGTGTACCCACATATACTGTTCTGGCGCTCGCCGGATATTTTTCTCTACCTGCGCCATCACCGCCTGGGCATCGCGGGTCGGATCATCACTCGGAATATCTGCCAGGGGGATAAACTCCAAACGAATCCGGCGGCCGCGGTCCAGTCGCTGCTGATCGACAAATACCACCTGCGCACGCCCACTTTTAGCCAGCGTTGTCGTTGCCAATGTGGTTGCCGCCGGCACACCGAAGAACGACACGAAATCGGCCGACTTGCGCCCGTAATCCTGATCAGGCAGGTAGAAAAGACGGTGTCCCTGACGAAGCCGCTTCAGCGCGCGCTTGAAGTCACGCCGATGAATAGGCTCCCCATATCGCCCCCGAGCCCGACTCATCAACCATTCCAGCACCGGGTTTTTCTGCCGACGGTAGAAGGAATCGGACGGAAACCGTTGGCCCAGCAGGGCTCCGCCGACATCGATCGAGGTAAAGTGGGAACCCAGCACAATCACACCGCCTTCGGCCTCATCCAGATAGCGCTCACCGACCAGCTCCAGCGTCACACCCAGTCGCTCAACAGGTGTAAACCAGGTGCGCAGCGTTTCCATCAGACCAATGCCCTGGTTGCGCATGGTCTGCTTCAGCAAGGCACGTCGCTCGACCTCACCCAGTTCAGGAAAGCACAACGCCAGATTCGTTGCCGCGATATGGCGGCGGCGACCCGCAAAACGGTAAAACAGATCTCCCAGAAAGCAGCCGATCAAGTAGTTGGCGCGCTGCGGCAACGTAGCCAGCACAAACATGCACACAACGCCCAGCCAAGTTGGCCAGTAACGCGGGTGAAGGAGTTGTCGCGGAATTGTCATCATCCTGCTACTAAACTGTGGTATCCGAAGGTCTTTACGTATTGACCGTCAAAAGATCGGCATTGTACACCTATTGTCGGCCGAGCCTGCGAGGAGCAGTGAAATTACCATGATGAATAAACCGGGCCGCACCGGCCTGTGGCGCATTCTGGATGCCACCCACTACTCGCAAAAGGGGTTGCGGGCCGCATGGCAGCACGAAGAAGCCTTCCGGCAGGAGTGCATGCTGGCCGCTCTGATGCTGCCATTGGCCTTCTGGCTAGGCAACACGGCACTGGAACGCAGCGTGCTGATCATCCCTGTGTTGCTGGTAGTGATTGTAGAACTGATTAACTCGGCCATTGAGGCCGCCATCGACCGCATTGGCCCGGATCGCCACCCGCTGTCAGGCCAGGCCAAGGATATCGGCTCTGCAGCCGTATTTATCAGCCTGCTGCTGTGTGCCACCGTATGGGGAATGCTGATTATTGAGCGACTGCGCTGAACTGCGCCCCACACCCTCTCTGAAAAGCACAACAAAAGCGGGCGGAAGCAGCGATACCTCTTGACATGCCGCCCCCGAAACTGAATAATCCACCGCCTAAATTTTCAGCGCATGTTCTAGAGGAGTAATCAGGGTGGCAAATTCCCCGCAAGCAAAGAAACGCGCAAGTCAGGCGGAGAAACGTCGCACTCATAACGCCAGTCTGCGCTCAATGGTCCGCACCTACTTGAAGAAAGTCGTAGCGGCAATCGAGTCTGGCGACCAGGAAGCCGCTAAAGCAGCCTACGCTGCTGCCGTGCCGGTTCTGGATCGCACCGCCGATAAAGGCATTTTCCACAAAAACAAGGCAGCACGTCATAAGAGCCGCCTGAATGCCCGTATCAAGGCGATGGGCGAAGCGGCGTAATTCAACGCTCTTCGACCTCCATAAAAAAACCCGCTTCAAGCGGGTTTTTTTATGTCTGCCAATAGCCCAAGCCTAGAACACCACCATATTGTCGCGATGGATCAGCTCAGGCTCCGCGAGATAACCCAGCACATCGGCAATCTCGGCACTGGCCCTACCGGCAATTTTTTGCACTTCTGCCGCACGGTAGTTGACCAAGCCCCGAGACACCTCATGCCCCTCAGGGTCAACACAACTGACCAGATCACCGCGTTCGAACTGCCCCTGAACAGCGGTTACGCCAACGGCCAGCAAACTGCGGCCCTGCTGGCGCAACACCCTTGCCGCCCCCGCATCCACATGCAGCGTTCCACGCAGTCGCAACTGCCCGGCCAACCAGTTCTTGCGAGCCGTCATCGGCGCCTCTCGCGCCATCAACAAGGTGCCCAGCACCTCAGCCGCCATCACACGAGTCAGCACATCCGGCTCGCGACCGCCGACAATCAGCGTATCCGCACCCGCCCGCGCCGCCAGCCGTGCCGCACGCAATTTAGTCTGCATACCGCCGCGACCGAGACTACCCGCACTGCCTCCCACCATGGCATCAAGCTTGCCGTCCACCGCATCGGCCTCGACCACCAACTCCGCATTTGGATCATGGCGTGGATCACTGCTAAACAAGCCTTTCTGGTCTGTGAGAATGATCAGCGCATCTGCATCGATCAGGCCGGCCACCAGCGCAGCAAGGGTATCGTTATCGCCAAAACGGATTTCATCCGTCACCACGCTGTCGTTCTCATTCACGATAGGCAGCACTGACAGATCAAGCAGGGTAAGCAGGGTATTGCGCGCATTCAGATAGCGATCGCGCGCGGAAATATCATCGTGGCCGAGCAGGATCTGGGCGGTATGCAGGCCGTGTTTACGGAAGCGCGTTTCGTAGGCCTGCACCAGCCCCATCTGGCCCACGGCTGCCGCCGCCTGTAATTGATGCAGTTCTTCCGGCCGACTTGTCCAGCCAAGCCGCGTCATCCCCTCGGCGACCGCCCCCGACGATACCAGCACAATCTCACAACCACGCTGGCGCAGCGCTGCCAATTGAGCGACCCAGCCATCCAGCCCTTCGACATGCAGCCCCTGACCATCATTGGTCAACAATGCCGATCCGATTTTCACCACGATACGCCGCGCAGCCGCGAGGCGCTGACGACTGTCTGTCACGCTAATCCGCCTTAAGGTTGGTACACCACTTCAACATCGAAATCATCGTCATCGCTATCGTCGTCATCGCCACCCAGGCGACGCGCGCGGCGCTCAGCATGCAGCGCCGCAATACGGTCGCGCGCCTCCTGCTGCATCGCCTCCTGCAAGCGATTCTCTTCCTCGGCCGCCTCAGGGTCGTCAGCCAATCGCTGCTGCTCCGCCTCGACAAAAGTCAAAATGTCCTGACAAAGGCGCTCGGTATTCGTGGCAGAGATAGCTGCCACCTTATAAACCGGCCCCGCCCAACTGAGATTATCGACCAGCGCCTGACAACGCGCATCCTGCTCTTCTTCAGGCAGCAGGTCCACTTTATTCAGCACCAACCAGCGCTCGCGCCCGGCCAAAATGGGGCTAAAGCGCTCCAGCTCTTCAGCGATAATCTCCACAGCCTCTTCAGGCATACTGCCGTCGTAGGGCGCCATATCGACGATATGCAGCAACAGGCGAGTACGCGTTAAGTGCTTGAGGAAACGAATCCCCAGGCCTGCACCCTCGGCCGCCCCTTCGACCAAACCAGGAATATCGGCCACCACAAAGCTCCGGTGCGCCTGAACACGCACCACACCGAGATTTGGCACGAGCGTGGTAAAGGGGTAATCCGCCACCTTGGGCTTGGCCGCCGACACCGCGCGAATGAAGGTCGACTTACCGGCATTGGGCATCCCCAGCAGCCCCACATCTGCCAATACCTTCAGTTCCAGGCGCAAGGTGCGCTGCTCACCGTCGCTGCCGCGAGTAAACTGACGGGGGGCACGATTGGTACTGGACTTGAAGCGGGTATTACCCAGACCGTGAAAACCGCCCTGAGCCACCTTTAGTTCATCACCTGCCGAGACCAGGTCTCCCAGCACTTCGCGAGTATCCTCGTCGATAATGGTCGTCCCCACTGGCACCACCAACAGCAGGTCCTCGCCGCTTTTCCCGCGACAGTTGCCACCGCGCCCCGGTTCGCCCGACTGCGCCTGATAGTGCTTGACGAAGCGATAGTCCACCAGCGTGTTGGCCGCATCGTCAGCACGCAAAATCACGCTGCCGCCATCGCCGCCATCACCGCCATCAGGGCCGCCTTTGGGGATGTATTTTTCACGGCGAAAACTCAGGCACCCGTTGCCTCCGCGCCCCGCGGCGACGCGGATAACCGCTTCATCGACAAATTTCATAACCGCTTGACCTCAGTGAGCGCCTGAAAACGCCATTAACGCTGTGTACAGAAACAAAAAAGCCCCGTCAACCGACAGGGCTTTGCGAACCGGAAGACCGACAATCAGGCAGCGATGATGCTGACGTATTTGCGGTTTTTCGGGCCCTTCACTTCGAACTTCACTACGCCGTCGGCTTTCGCGAACAGGGTGTGGTCGGTGCCACAACCCACGTTCTCACCCGCGTGGAATTTGGTGCCGCGCTGGCGAACGATGATGCTGCCCGCGCTAACTTGCTGACCGCCGTAGCGCTTGACGCCAAGGCGTTTACTTTCGGAATCGCGCCCGTTACGGGTACTACCACCAGCTTTCTTGTGAGCCATGAGTTTCTCCTCGAATCCTTAGCCGCTGATACCAGTGATTTTCACTTCGGTGAACCACTGGCGGTGACCGGCCTGTTTCATGCTGTGCTTGCGACGGCGAAACTTAACAATTTTCACCTTGTCGTGACGGCCCTGAGAAACAACCTCTGCAGTCACTTTGCCACCCTCAACGTAGGGAGCACCAATTTTCAGTTCTTCGCCACTCTTAACCATGAGTACCTTGTCGAAGGTAACGGTTTCACCAGTAGCGACTTCAATTTTTTCCAGCTTGAGGGTTTCACCCTCAACAACGCGGTGTTGCTTACCACCACTTTCAATAACTGCGTACATGAGCATTTTCTCCAAGAGCCTGCTTGCAATGCATTTGTGTGTTTGGCCACCAACTGACGCTGGCGGGACAAGTCCAGGCACCGAAACCACCGAAGCCGTTGTTGCAAGTTGTTGCGAACAGCTACCGCAGCCGGTTTTGCTTTCAGGGGCGCGAATTTTACTGAGGATGCGCCACAAACACAAGGCCTTTATACCTTAAAGGGCCAGCGGCTTGACAGGCTCCGCCCCCAACCCTACGATGCCAGCCGATTCCACCGCCTCAAGTCCAGAATTCATGCAGCACATCCGCCAGGTCGTCGACGGTGAGTTTGCGTCGGTCAACGACTTCATCGTCGAGCAATTGCACTCCAGAGTTACTCTGGTTGAAAACATCGGCCACTATATTATCGAGGCGGGCGGCAAGCGCCTGCGCCCATTGCTCAGCCTGCTGAGTGCGGGATCACTGGGTGAGATCCGGCACGATCATATCCGCCTCGCGGCGGTTATCGAGTTCATTCATACCGCTACGCTGCTGCACGACGATGTTGTCGACCTGTCCGCCTTGCGCCGGGGACGCCCCACCGCGAATGCCGAGTTCGGCAACGCACCCAGCGTACTGGTTGGCGACTTCCTTTATTCACGTGCATTTCAGGTACTGGTCGCCATTGGCAATATGCCGTTGATGGCGCTGCTGTCGGATACCACCAATACCGTGGCCGAAGGCGAAGTCCTACAGCTCAGCCGAGCGGGCAATGCCGACACCGACGAAGCCACCTACTTCCAGGTGATACACAGCAAAACCGCCGTACTTTTCGCCGCCGCCTGCGCCGGATCTGCACTGCTTTCCGATCCCGACGAACAGCGACAAGCCCTTTACGATTACGGATTGAACCTGGGCATTGCCTTCCAGGTTGTGGACGACATTCTCGACTATGAAGGCGATCCCGCGGAAACCGGCAAAAACGTTGGCGACGACCTGGCCGAAGGCAAACCGACACTGCCGCTGATTTACGTGCTGAATAACGGCTCTGCCGAACAGCGGAAATTGGTCGAAAACGCTATCTCCAATAAGTCCGCCGAGCAGCTCAACGACATTGTCGCTCTTGTTCAAGGCAGCGGCGCGCTGGATTATTGCCGAGAGCGTGCACGCCACTACAGCGACCTCGCCAAGACAGCACTAAGCAAACTCCCCCCCTCTGAGTACCGCGACGCCATGGCAGCCCTTATCGACCTTGCACTGGAGCGCCGAAGCTAAAAGCTGCCGCCACGATCACAGAACGGTACACATTTTGCGTTATGCTTGGCGCGGCATTGTTCTGCCAAGCCAAACGCAGCACCTGCCCAAGGACGAATCAGGAGAGGACACGTGGTATCTAACTTGCCGAACGGCAATCAGCAAAGCGCGGCATGGCAAGCCCTTGCCGAACTGCAGAAAGCACAAGCATCGACCCCGCTGAGCCAACGCTTCGCCGACGATAAAGATCGCGCCAAGCGATATAGCCAGGAACTCGGCCCGCTGTTTATCGACTTCAGCAAGCAGCACCTCAGCGAGGAAATCATGCGGACACTGCAGGCCCTGGCGTCCGCACAGGGGCTCAGCGAAAAGCTGACAGCAATGCACCAAAACGAGGCAGCGAACAATACCGAGGGTCGCAGCGCCAATTACCGCTCACTGCGAGGCTGGGCAGGCGAAGCCCCCTGCGATGACCCCGCGATCGACGCCATGTACCGCCACATGGAACAACTGGCAGAGGGACTGCGTAGCGGAGAAACCAAGAGCGCGACAGGCACGTCGTTTACACATATCGTCAATATCGGCATTGGCGGCTCGGATTTTGGCCCGCGCCTGTTTACAGAAGCCTTGCAGGAACACCGTAAAAGCGCCTTCAGCGTCCACTTTCTCGCCAATATCGACCCGAGCTGCGCCGCACAACTTCTCGCCACCCTGCCACCCGAGAGCACCCTGTTCATCATCGCTTCCAAGTCCTTCGGCACACAGGAAACGCTCGCCAATGCAGCCGCGGCGAGAGACTGGCTGCAACAAGCTCTGCCCGGCAAAGAGATTCATGATCACTTTATTGCCGTTACCTCAAAACCCGCCTCCGCCGCCGCACTGGGCGTTCCTCAGGAGCGGATTCTGTCGGTTCCAGAGTGGGTCGGCGGGCGCTTTTCTGTCTGGTCGGGATTTGGCCTGGCCGTCGCCGCAAACTATGGATGGGCAACATTCTGCGACATTCTTCGCGGCGGCTTCGAGGTCGACGAACACGTGGCAAACAGCCCGATGGACGCCAATATACCCGCCACCCTCGCCCTACTGGACGTCTGGTATCGGGACTACTGGGGCTTCAGCTCGCAAACTGTCTTACCCTACTGCCATCGCCTGAAAGAGCTTCCGGACTACCTGCAGCAACTGTTCATGGAAAGCGCAGGAAAGTCCGTTGACCGCGAGGGCCGCGACATTCAGCGCCCCAGCGGAGGCGTCATCTGGGGAAGTGAAGGCACCAACGGGCAACACTCCTTCCATCAGCTATTGCATCAGGGCAGCGACGTTATTCCCTGCGACTTTATCGCGGTTCTGCAGGCCGAGCAGCCTCTTGCGGAACAACAGCAGGCCTTGCTGGCAAACTGCTTCGCGCAAAGTCTGGCACTGATGAACGGCAAAAGTGCAGCGGCCATTGAGCAGGAACTGATTGCCGCCGGAGAAGCGCCAAACACCGCCGCGGAGCTGGCTCGCCACAAAGCCATGCCCGGCAACCGACCCAGCACTACCATTCTCATAGACTCTCTTACACCTCGCGCACTGGGCGCACTGGTAGCGCTGTACGAATATCGCCTGATCTGTGCCAGCTTCCTGTGGAATATCAATCCCTTCGACCAGTGGGGCGTCGAGCTTGGCAAAGAGATCAGTCGCCAGCTACTAGGAGCCTTGAACGGTGAATCGGGCGGCGAACTGGACAGCTCAACCGAGCAACTGCTTGCGCGCGCGCGCCGCGCCCTGAAGTAACACCCACGCAGGCCTCAAACAAAAAAACCGGCAGCGCCTTCACGCTGCCGGTTTTTTATTTACAACATCGGCAGACTCAGAGTTGCGCCAGCAGCTCTTCGGTCTTGCCCTGCATCAAGCCCACATCACCGTCGCTTTCAACATTGAGCCGTACCACAGGCTCGGTGTTGGACATACGCACATTGAAACGCCAGCCGTCAAAACTCATGCTGAGCCCGTCGGTATGATCCACCGCACTTGCGGCATCGGCGTAACGTGCCTCAATAGCCGCAATGCAGGCCTTGGCGTCACTCACCTCACGATTGATCTCACCGCTACATGGGAACTTGGCTACGCGCTCCTCCACCAGCGAAGACAGCGATGCCGATTTCACCGACATCAATTGCGTAACCAGCAGCCAGGGGATCATGCCACTGTCACAGTAGGCAAAGTCGCGGAAGTAATGGTGGGCGCTCATCTCGCCACCGTACACCGCATTTTCTTTGCGCATACGCTCTTTGATGAAGGCGTGGCCCGTTTTGCTCTGCACTGCCTCGCCACCGCTGGCCTGCACGATATCAATGGTGTTCCACGTCAGGCGAGGATCGTGAACGATCTTCTCTCCGGGAGAGTTCAACAGGAAGGTTTCTGCCAGCAGACCCACCACATAGTAGCCTTCGATAAAATCGCCAGTCTCGTCAAAGAAGAAACAACGGTCGAAGTCGCCATCCCAAGCGATCCCCAGGTCGGCACTATTGGCTTTAATTGCATCGATCGTTGGCTGGCGGTTTTCCACCAACAAGGGATTGGGAACACCGTTAGGAAAATTGCCATCCGCCTCATGATGGACACGAATAAATTCGAAAGGCAGATGCGGCTCAAGCAAATCAACAACACGCCCCGCCCCGCCATTACCGGCGTTAACCACAATTTTCAGGGGCTTCAGCGATGACACATCCACATAGCTGAGCAAATGCTCAACATAGACCGCACTGGTATCCAACGCTTCCAGCTTACCGCGCTCAGCAGTCGGCGCCGCAAACGTATTGCGTTCGGCCAGTGCTTTGATATCCAGCAGACCCGTATCACCACTAATGGGCTTGGAGCCCTCGCGCACGAATTTCATGCCATTGTAGTCTTTGGGGTTGTGGCTCGCAGTAACAGCAATGCCGCCATCCATGTCGGCGTGGGACGTCGCGAAGTAAATTTCCTCGGTCCCGCAAAGGCCGATATCATAAACATCTACCCCCGCGTCACGCAGGCCGTCACTCAGCGCGCCTTTGATGGCTTCACTGCTAAGACGAATATCGTGACCCACTACGACCTTTTTCGGCTGAATCACCTCCGCAAAGGCGCGACCGATACGGTATGCAATGTCTTCATTTAACTGGTCGGGAATACGCCCACGCACGTCGTAGGCTTTAAAACAGCTTAATTCCTGCATAAGTACCTCAGCCCTGACCGTCTTCGTAAACATTCTCGTAAACGTAGTTAGTGGCCTCGATAAAGCCAGGCACACTGCCACAGTCAAAGCGGCGTCCGCGGAATTTGTATGCCAGCACACAACCGTTCTGCGCCTGCGTCATCAGGGCATCGGTGAGCTGAATTTCTCCATTTTTACCGGGGGGCGTGTCACGAATAATGTCAAAAATATCCGGGGTCAGGATATAGCGGCCAATCACCGCCAAATTACTCGGCGCATCTTCCGGCTTGGGCTTCTCAACCATGTCTTTCACTCGGAACAGGCCATTCCCCATGTCATCGCCGGCAATTACACCGTACTTTTCGATGTTCTCCATTGGGACTTCCTGAATGGCGACAATGCTGCAGCGAAACTGGTTGTAGAGTTTCACCATTTGCGTCATGACACCGTCGTCGCCAGGGTTCACACACAAGTCGTCAGACAGGATCACGCCGAAGGCCTCGTTACCGACGAGACACTCGCCCGTCAAAATGGCATGCCCCAAACCCTTCATCTCTCGCTGGCGGGTCATCATGAACGTGCCCTCACTCAACACCTTGCGGATGCTGGTCAGGTAAGACTCTTTGCTGGTGCCGGCAATCTGATTTTCCAGTTCGAAGCTAATATCAAAATGATCAGCAATTGCCCGTTTGCCACGCCCGGTTACCAACGCGATTTGGTTCAGCCCAGCTTCAATAGATTCTTCAACCCCGTACTGCACCAACGGCTTGTTCACGATCGGCAGCATTTCTTTGGGCATTGATTTTGTAGCTGGCAAGAAGCGGGTGCCATAGCCGGCAACCGGGAAGAGGCATTTTCTAATCATAGTCAATCCTGTTGTTGTGATAAGCGACTCAATCCATAGTGAGTCCCACGCGTGAATTCTCCCAGCACAACTGGGAATGCGCAATCGCCGCACAGTCTAATGTGCGCGGCTTACCAATTTGTGACAGCAATCTTTGGGCCAATGTTGACATTTTTGTGTGCTCGAACGGGCCTTATGCTACTATGCGCGCAACTGTTTTCTCACTGAAAAGTCTTATTTCTCATGTCTCTTACCCATAAAAACAGCTTTACCAAAGAAGAACTCATCGACTGCGGACACGGCCGCCTTTTCGGCCCCGGCAACCCGCGACTGCCCGTCGACAACATGCTTATGCTAGACCGCATCACCCATATCAGCGGCGAGGGCGGCGAGTACGGCAAGGGTCAGCTGGTGGCCGAACTGGATATCCATCCGGATCTCTGGTTCTTCGACTGCCACTTTATCGATGACCCCGTCATGCCCGGCTGCCTCGGCCTGGATGCCATGTGGCAGCTGGTCGGTTTTTTCCTCGGCTGGCGTGGCAATGGCGGCAAGGGGCGCGCACTCGGCGCGGGTGAAATCAAGTTCACCGGACAAATTCTTCCGGATACCAAGCTGGTCACTTACACTTTGAACTTTAAGCGCCTGATCGAGCGTAAGCTGGTCATGGGTATCGCCGATGGCGAAGTCGCTGTCGACGGCAAAGTGATCTACACCGCCAAGGATCTGCGGGTTGGCCTGTTCAAGGACGACGCCAACTTCGCCTGAGTCGCAGGCCGCAGTACAACACTCATAGAACTGAACACAGGACAATAACGAGGTAAACATGAAACGTGTTGTTGTAACCGGGATGGGTATCGTCTCCAGCATCGGCAATGATATCAGCCAGGCCCTCTCGTCACTGCAAAACGGCAGCTCCGGTATTCGCGCCAACGAGACCTATAAGGAAATGGGCTTTCGCAGCCAGATCTCTGGCTCGATTCGCGACCTGGACCTGAAAGAGCATATCGACCGCAAACAACTGCGCTTTATGGGCGACGCGGCAGCCTTCGCCTATGTCGCCATGCAAGAAGCCATTAATGATGCCGGACTGGAAGAGAAAGACCTCGATAATGAACGTACCGGCATTATCGCTGGCAGCGGCGGCGCCTCATCGGCCAATCTGATTGAATCCGCCGATATAGTCCGCGAACGCGGCGTAAAACGCGTCGGCCCCTACCGTGTTACCCAAACCATGGGCAGCACCGTTTCCGCCTGCTTGGCAACACCGTTCAAGATCAAAGGGGTCAACTACTCGATTTCTTCCGCCTGCGCCACCAGCGCACACTGTATCGGCAATGCCGCTGAGCTGATCCAGCTTGGCAAGCAAGACATTATCTTCGCCGGCGGTGGCGAAGAAGAACACTGGACACTAAGCTGCCTGTTCGACGCCATGGGCGCCCTGTCGACCAAGTACAATGACTCGCCGGAACAAGCCTCCCGGCCCTACGACGCCAATCGCGACGGCTTTGTCATCGCCGGCGGCGCGGGCATGGTCGTTCTGGAAGAGCTGGAACACGCCAAGGCCCGCGGTGCAAAAATTTACGGCGAACTGGTCGGCTACGGCGCCACCTCAGACGGCTATGATATGGTCGCGCCGAGCGGCGAGGGCGCAGCACGCTGCATGCGCTTAGCTCTGCAAGGCGTTGACAGCGATGTTGACTACATCAACTCCCACGGCACCTCGACCCCCGCAGGCGACATGCAGGAGCTGAAAGCCATTAAGCAAGCCTATGGCGAGCAGCCTATTCCGGTTATCGGTTCAACCAAATCGCTAGCCGGGCACTCTCTGGGCGCAACAGGTGTCCAAGAAGCCATCTTCTCGCTGCTGATGATGCAACACAATTTCATTGCCGCCTCAGCAAATATTGAGGAGCTGGACAGCGAGGCTGCCGGGATCCCCATTGCTACTGAGAAGCGCGAGAATGTGCAGCTCAATACCGTCATGTCGAACAGCTTTGGCTTTGGCGGCACCAATGCCAGCCTGGTGTTCAAACGCTACACAGACTGACCGCAAGGCAGAGAAACAAAAAGCCCGCTATTTAGCGGGCTTTTTTGTGCACGATCATTCAAGCAACGCTGACTACTCCACCCCGAGTTCTGCGAAGGGAATGTAGTCGACCCGATCGCCCCGACTTAGCGTCGTACCAATAGGTATTATCGCCAGCGCATTGCTGTAGGCCACCGACGTCAGCGCGCCAGAGCTCTGTTGAGGAAACAGACTGAGACGAGGACTGCCGTCCCGCTCCGATACCGTCACACGCAGGTATTCCTGACGGCTGCCGGCCTTCGGCCAGTCAAAGTCTGCCTCGGCAATACGCGTTTGCGGCAGGGGGGAAGCATAGCCCTGCATCGCCAGCAAATAGGGGCGAACCAGTAGACAGAAGGTGACGAAGCTGGATACCGGGTTGCCCGGCAAACCGAAAAACGGCACACCGTGAATATCGCCATAGGCCAGTGGCTTACCGGGTTTGATGGCCAGCCGCCAGACTTTCAGCGCGCCGAGCTTTTCGACCTGCGCCTTCACATGGTCTTCTTCGCCCACGGAGACACCACCGGTACTCAGCACCAGATCCGCATCGCGGGCCGCGCTCGTCAGTGCACTGGCCGTTGCCTCAGCACTGTCTGCGACCAGCCCCATATCCCGGACCTCGCAGCCCATTGATCGCAGCAACGAGGACAGCATCGGGCGATTACTGTTGTAGATTTGCCCGGCAGCCAGCGGCTCACCGGGAGATCGCAACTCATCGCCGGTCGACAGCTGCGCGACGCGAATCGGTCGCGACACTCGACACTCATCAATACCCACCGATGCCAACAGCCCCACATCGACAGAGCTTAGACGCTTGCCCGCCGAGAGGAGCGACTGCCCGCGGCGAATATCTTGGCCCCTGGGGCGAATATGCTGGGCAGCCACAGGGCGGAGGTCGGTACAAAGCTGCTCATCCTCCAGCCAGCAATCCTCTTGAGCCAACACACAGTCCGCCCCCGGAGGAATCACCGCGCCAGTGAAGATACGTGCCGCAGTGCCCGGCATCAACGCCTCCGGGGCGGCGCCGGCAGGAACGCGTTGACTGACAGGCAGCGGACGACCGTCGAGCAGGTCCGCCCGCCGCACGGCATATCCGTCCATGGCACTATTGTCATGAGGAGGAACGTCCAAGGGGGCAGAGATATCTTCACGCAGAATGCGCCCGGCCGCCTCGGCAATCGAGCAAGGCTCCGTCGAGAGCAGTGACGCATCGCTCAACAACCGATGCTGAACGGTGCCGACATCCTCCAGTAGTGCCATACTAATTGTGCGCCCGGGTATTCAGTACCCCGACAAAGTTGCAGGGCCGGTGGCGGCTGTCGAGCTGCTCGCGGATCAGTGATGTCCAGGCTGTGCGACAAGCGCCGGTAGACCCTGGCATACAGAAAATGACTGTATTGTTGGCAAACCCAGCCAGCGCGCGCGACTGTATGGTTGAGGAGCCAATCTCGGTGTAGGAGACTGCGCGAAAGACTTCACCAAAGCCCTCAATCTGCTTGTCAAACAGTACTGAAACAGCTTCAGGGGTGGAATCCCGCCCGGAAAATCCGGTGCCACCGGTAACCAGCACAGCGTCAACCTGCGGGCTAGCGATCCAGGCCGAGATAACCGCGCGTATCTGGTAGATATCATCTTTGACGATCTGCTTATCAGTCAAGGTATGCCCTGCTTCCTGCAATGACTCGACCAGATAGGCGCCCGAGCTGTCGCTCGACTCGTCGCGGGTATCCGACACCGTCAACACGGCGAGCTTCAGGGGTATCAAGATATCAGAGGCACTCATTCGACGCGTCCTCACAAAGACTTTTTATTAATTTGGGCAGCCATGCCCGCCACGGCAACTGCTTGATACCAAAATTTCTCAGCAGGCGTTCACACTGCAACACCGGCAATTCAGCGGGCCAGTCCCAGCCGCGCGGATCCTCGACAATGTCGGGGGCATTGGCCAGGTACTGACTGGCGTGGGCATAGGCGATTTCAGCAAAGGCGTAGGCGCTGCAACTGCCACTGCTCTGGTAATGGTAAATTCCGCGACAGGGCGCACCGCAGGTTAACTGGTCGACCATGGCAGACAATACGCGCGCCAGATCACTGACCGGCGTAGGACAGCTCTGTCCTGCATTGCGCAAGCCGACAACCTCGCCGGCCATCAGGCTCTCGAGTAAGGCGGCCAGAAAATTCTCTCCCGAAGAAGCGATCAACGGGCCTGCTCGCAAGACCAGGGACTGGCAGGGGGCCGACAACAGCCCCTCTTCCATCTCTGCCAGTCGCTGAGCCTCAACGGTCATGGCTGCGGGGGTTACATTTTCGGTCAGCGCTGTGTCGGCATCCAAGCCCTCCAGCACCCGGGCATCGCTGATCGCGATATAGCATTGCAACCGCGACGCCAGTAATGACAGGAGAGTCTTCTGAACCAGCGGCAGACCGGGGCCAACCGCCTCACCGGGTATCAACAGAGCATTGATAAGGATGGCGCCATCGGCCAACGCCGGGTCGGCGAGCAGTTCATCGGCGGAGAGCCGCTTCAGCGCTCGCCCCCGTGAACTCAGTTGACTATCCAGCGCAGTGGCGAGCGTGCGATCTTCGCACAACAACAGAACGCTCACTTAACACCCTCGTGTAAACGGAAGAAGCGATTCTCGTAGGCGACCGCTAAGCACTACGCACAGAGAAAGGCTATGCGTAAACATGAATTAAAACGGGATGTCGTCGTCGAAATCGTCAAAGCCACCGGCCGGCGGCTGTGCTGCAGGCGCCTGCTGAGGTGCTGGGCGCTGTTGAGCCTGCGGAGGTGCCTGACGGCGTTGCTGCTGTGGAGCCGGCGCCTGATTATAACTGTCATCGCCATAGCCGCCGCCCATACTACCGCCACCGCGGCTGTCGAGCATTTGCATCTCGGCCGCAACGATCTCGGTGGTATAACGATCCTGCCCACTTTGATCCTGCCATTTGCGGGTGCGCAGCGAGCCTTCCACGTAAACCTTGGAACCTTTCTTCAGGTATTCACCCGCGATCTCAGCCAAACGGTTGAAAAACACCACGCGGTGCCACTCGGTACGCTCCTGGGGCTGACCGGTCTGCTTGTCCTTCCAGCTTTCACTGGTAGCAAGCGTAACGTTGGTGACCGCGCCACCCGAGGGCATGTATCGGGTTTCGGGGTCCTGCCCCAGATTTCCGACCAAGATTACTTTGTTTATCCCACGCGCCATGCGCTGTCTCCTGTTATTTGTCTGCTGTTCAAGCCCTGCGACGAAAACTCACTATACCGGATAGAGGCCGAAGGCGTCATTACTCGTGCACGTCGATTCCGGCTGGCAAGAGCTTGGTATCGAAGCCCTGCTCAACGCGCAAATAGGCTTGCGACTGCGGTTCGAAAACCGTCATATCCATGGCTCCGGGTAAAGCGAGAACTTCACTTTTGAGTCGATCCGCCGTCCACTCCCCGCTGTGCCAGCGCAAGCTCAGGCTGATATTACGCGCAGGCAGCGCCATGTGCCGCGTGCATAACAACCAGACCACCGCCGCCAGCGCCGCCGCGAGAAAGACCGCGGCTTCGCCCCAGTGGCCCAGCAGCCAACCGCCCAGTGCACCGCCGCAAAAAGCCCCGAGGAATTGAAAGCTGGCAAAAACCCCCATCGCCGTGCCCTTACCTCCGGCATAAGCAATGCGACTCAGCAAGGCAGGCAGCGAGGCCTCGAGGTAGTTAAACCCCGTGAAGAATATCAACAGGACAACCGTGACCGTCAGCAGCGTTGTCGGCATGACAGCCGCCGCCAGCTCAATCAGAATCAGCAAGATGATGGCGATACGCAGCATGCGGGTATGCCATTGGCGCGTCTCTGCCACAATAATGCCCGGCACCATTAATACAAAGGCACCAGCCATCACGGGGAGATACATATACCAGTGATGCTCGGGAACCATGCCGAGATCCTGCAGCCTGCCGGGAATAATCAGAAACAGCGCCATCATGGCGGCATGCAGTACAAACACCCCAATGTTCAACCGCATCAGGTCCGGCGTCTGCAAGCACCTTATCAACATACCCGCCAGGGGCTGGCTTCTCGGATCACGCAACTGCACCTGCGGCGACGGGATCAGCGTCAAGGTGATCACCACACCAACCCCGGCGAGCGCAGCCGTAACCAAAAACAATCCGGAAATTCCCGCTACCGAGGCGATTCCGGGACCAATGACCATCGCTATCCCGAACGAGACACCGATACTCATGCCGATTACCGCCATCGCCTTGCTGCGATGCTGCTCTCGGGTCAAGTCGGCAACAGTCGCGGTGAGGGTACTGGCAATAGCTCCAGCTCCCTGCAACAAGCGCCCCAGGATAACAGTAAAAATAGACTCCGCCGACGCTGCCAGCAGACCGCCGGCAGCAAACAGCAGCAAACCACCGATGATGACCGGCTTGCGACCGACACGGTCAGACAGCATACCCAACGGGATTTGCAGCAGCGCCTGCCCCAGACCATAGATCCCGAGCGCCAAGCCAACCAGCACTGGCGTACTCAAGGCGTAGTCAGCGGCGTACAACGGCAATACGGGCAGCAGCATGAACAAGCCCAGCATGCGGAATACATACAGACAGGCCAAGGCGGCAACAGCACGACGCTCAAGCGCAGACATCGACGAAGGGGGATTCAAAAGTGGAGTTGTCCTGAATCGAGAAGTTAATCCGGCCCGTAGTCTATCAGTTCAGGACGGGCTAAAAAACCGTAGCAATAAGCCGCTTTGGACTTTGCGCCCCCTTCAAACAGGCCCGTATAATGGGCCGTTTATCCAGACGGGATTATCAATGGATCGGATTATCGTTCGCGGGGCTCGCACCCACAATCTGAAAAACATCGACCTGGAAATCCCCCGCGACAAACTGGTGGTCATCACCGGCTTATCCGGCTCGGGAAAATCTTCGCTCGCCTTCGATACGCTATACGCAGAAGGCCAGCGGCGCTATGTGGAATCCCTGTCGACCTACGCCCGGCAGTTTCTGTCAATGATGGAAAAGCCGGATGTCGACCATATCGACGGGCTCTCGCCAGCTATTTCCATTGAGCAGAAGTCGACGTCACACAACCCGCGCTCTACTGTCGGAACGATTACCGAGATATACGACTACCTCAGACTGCTCTTCGCACGTGTTGGCGAGCCGCGCTGCCCAGACCACGACGCGCCACTCGCCGCCCAAACCGTCAGCCAAATGGTCGACACGGTTCTGGCACAACCGGAAGGCAGCAAACTGATGCTGCTCGCCCCCGTCATCAAAAATCGCAAAGGCGAACATCTCCACGTGCTCGACAAACTGCGCAGCCAGGGCTTCGTCAGGGCGCGCATAGACGGCATTGTCGTAGACCTGGACGACGCGCCAGAGCTGGACAAAAAGAAGAAGCACAGCATCGACGTGGTCGTCGACCGCTTCAAGGTAAGAGATGATCTCGCCCAACGACTGGCTGAGTCTTTCGAAACGGCGCTTGAGCTAAGCGACGGCATCGCCAGCATTGCCGACATGGATGCACGCGACGCTCCCGAACTGAACTTTTCTGCCAAGTTTGCCTGTCCTCACTGCGGCTACAGCCTCAGCGAGCTCGAACCGCGACTGTTCTCCTTTAACAGCCCTCAAGGCGCCTGCGGCAGCTGCGACGGGCTCGGCATCCGCCAGTATTTCGATGAAGCAATGATCGTCCAGCACCCCGAGGCCAGCCTGTCTACTGGTGCGATCCGCGGCTGGGATCGCCGCAGCGTTTACTATTTTCACATGCTGCAATCGCTTGCCGATCACTACGGCTTCGACATTGACGCCCCCTTCGAAGAACTGTCAAAAGCGCATCAGAAAGCCATTCTTCACGGCAGCGGTGACGAAGAAATCAGTTTCACCTACATCAATGACAGGGGCGACAGCTTCCAAAGAAAGCATCGCTTTGAGGGCGTCATCCCCAACATGGAACGGCGCTACCGCGATACCGAGTCCCAGACGGTGCGCGAAGAGCTCGCCAAGTATCTCAGCACCCACTCCTGCCCTGACTGCAAGGGGACTCGCCTGCGCCGCGAAGCGCGGCATGTGTTCATCGACGACAACACGCTGCCAGATATTACGGAAATGCCGGTCGGCAAAGCACAGCAATATTTCAGCGAGCTGGCACTGACAGGTCGCCGCGCACAGATCGCTGAAAAAATTCTCAAGGAAATTAATGATCGCCTGCGCTTCCTCGTCGACGTTGGCCTCAACTATCTCAGCCTCAGCCGCAGTGCCGACACACTGTCCGGCGGCGAAGCGCAACGCATCCGTCTCGCCAGCCAAATTGGCGCCGGACTGGTCGGCGTGATGTACATTCTCGACGAACCCTCCATAGGGCTGCATCAACGCGATAACGAGCGACTGCTCAATACGCTCCGTCACCTTCGGGATATCGGCAATACGGTGATTGTGGTGGAACACGATGAGGATGCGATTCGCACGGCCGACCACATTATTGACATCGGTCCACGCGCCGGTGTCCACGGCGGCCAGGTTGTCGCCGAGGGTGACCTCGACGCCATTCTCAACAACAAAAACTCGCTCACCGGCGACTACCTCAGCGGGCGTCGCGCCATCGCTCTCCCGGAGCAACGCCACCAGCCGGATCCGAAGCGCTACCTTCACCTGGAAGGCGCAATCGGTAATAACCTGCGAGACGTGAACCTGAACATCCCACTCGGATTGATGACCTGCATTACCGGCGTCTCCGGCTCCGGCAAGTCGACACTGATCAACCACACCCTCTACCCAATAGCCGCTACCACGCTGAACGGCGCGACAACGCTCAAACCCGCCCCCTATGCAGATATCCGGGGCCTGGAGCTCGTCGACAAGTGTATCGATATTGACCAAAGCCCTATTGGCAGAACGCCTCGTTCCAATCCAGCAACCTATACAGGGATCTTCACGCCCATCCGTGAACTGTTCGCCGGCACACAGGAAGCCCGCTCCCGCGGTTACAAAGTGGGGCGCTTCAGCTTTAACGTGAAGGGCGGCCGCTGCGAAGCCTGCCAGGGAGACGGCGTCACCAAAGTGGAAATGCACTTCTTGCCAGATATCTATGTGGCTTGCGAAATCTGTCAAGGCAAACGCTATAACCGGGAAACACTGGACATTCTTTACAAGGGAAAAAATATTCACGAAGTACTGGAAATGACAGTGGAGGATGCCAATAGCTTCTTCGAGAATGTCCCAGCCATCGCCAAAAAACTGCAAACATTAATGGATGTTGGTCTGAGCTATATTCGGTTAGGCCAAGCCGCCACCACCCTGTCCGGGGGCGAAGCCCAGCGGGTCAAACTCGCCAAAGAACTGTCGAAGCGAGACACCGGAAAAACCCTTTATATTTTGGATGAGCCGACCACCGGCCTGCATTTTGAAGACATTCAGCTATTACTTAGCGTTCTTCACCGGCTGCGCGATCACGGCAACACCGTCGTTGTCATTGAACACAACCTGGACGTGATCAAAACCGCAGACTGGCTGATCGACCTCGGCCCCGAAGGCGGCAGTGGCGGCGGGCAAATCATTGCCGAAGGGACACCCGAACACGTCGCCGAACAACCTCAGTCACATACCGGACAATTTCTCAAACCGCTGCTGCAGCGCTAAACAAGCGCTCAACCCCAAAACGAAAACGCAGACCAAAAAAAAGCCGGCAATGCCGGCTTTTTTTATAGACGCGAAGAGGGTTTACTCTTCGTCGTCCTCCACCTCGTCAGCAACAGGGCGGTCAACCAGTTCAACATAGGCCATAGGCGCTTTGTCACCAGTACGCAGCCCGCACTTCATGATGCGGATGTAACCGCCGGGACGCGCCGCGTAACGGGGACCCAGTTCGTTGAACAGCTTACCAACAGCTTCGTCGCTACGCAGACGGGCAAAGGCCAGACGGCGGTTGGCAACACTGTCAGTTTTAGCCAAAGTAATGAGGGGCTCCGCGTGGCGGCGCAACTCTTTGGCTTTTGGCAGAGTCGTTTTGATCAGTTCGTGCTCTACCAATGAAGCCGTCATGTTGCGAAACATCGCTTTGCGATGCGAGCTGTTGCGGTTCAGTTGACGTCCGCTATGACGATGACGCATGGCTTTTTCCTTTAATAAACGTTGCTATCTCAGCAAAATAATCTGTGATTCCGGCGCTTACGCCAGAACCCGGTCGTCGTTTCTCAGGCTAGCAGGGGGCCAGTTATCCAGGCGCAGGCCCAGAGACAGTCCACGAGACGCCAGCACATCTTTGATTTCGGTCAGAGACTTCTTACCCAGGTTCGGCGTCTTCAGCAGCTCAACTTCAGTGCGCTGAACCAGATCACCGATGTAATAAATGTTCTCGGCCTTCAGGCAGTTTGCACTGCGCACTGTCAGCTCAAGGTCATCTACCGGGCGAAGCAGAATCGGATCGACTTCATTTTCTTCACGAGAGGGCTCTTTCTCGCCTTCGCTTTCCAGATCGACAAACACCGCCAGCTGCTGCTGCAGGATAGTCGCGGCGCGACGGATCGCTTCTTCGGGATCGATAGTACCGTTGGTTTCGAGATCCAGAACCAGCTTGTCCAGGTCGGTACGCTGTTCTACACGAGCGCTCTCAACCACATAGCTTACGCGGCTGATCGGGCTGTAGCTGGCGTCCAGCTGCAGACGACCAATAGAACGGGTTTCTTCCTCGCCACCGTTACGCACGTCGGCGGGCACGTAGCCGCGGCCGCGGGCAATCGTCAGACGCATGTTCAACTCACCACCGGAATTCAGGTTAGCGATGACATGATCTTTATTGACGATTTCCACTTCATGGTCAGTGTGAATATCACCAGCTGTTACCGGGCCTTCACCTTTCTTGCTCAGGCTGAGTACGGCTTGGTCTTTACCGTGCAGAACCACGGCGACCTCTTTCAGGTTCAGCAGGATTTCAATAACGTCTTCCTGCACACCTTCCATCGCGCTGTACTCATGCAGTACACCGTCGATCTCCGCTTCAGTTACCGCACAACCAGGCATGGAAGACAGCAAAATACGGCGCAGGGCGTTGCCCAGAGTATGTCCGAAACCGCGCTCGAGAGGTTCCAGAGTAACTTTGGCGCGCGTCTGGCCCAGCTCTTCGACCTGAATCACACGCGGTGTTAAAAATTCATTCACTGCACTTTGCATAGGTCACCTGTAGTGAGAATGTCCTGAAGGAAACTTACTTCGAGTAAAGCTCAACGATCAGTTGTTCGTTGATCTCTGAAGACAAGTCGCTACGGTCTGGTGCATTTTTGAAAACAGCTTCCATTTTGTCGCTGTTAACATCAATCCAAGACACATCGCCGCGCTGAGCGGCCAATGCCAGTGCAGATTGAACACGCAGTTGTTTCTTCGCTTTTTCGCGCAGACTGATGACGTCGCCCGGCTGTACCTGGTATGACGGTACGTTAACGGTTTGGCCATTCACCAAAATGCCTTTGTGAGATACCAACTGACGAGATTCGGCACGCGTAGAGCCGAAACCGATGCGGTATACCACGTTGTCCAAACGGCTCTCGAGGTATTGCAGCAGGTTCTCACCAGTTGCACCTTTTTTGCTCGCCGCTTTTTTGTAGTAACTACGGAACTGCTTTTCCAGAACGCCGTACATACGACGAACCTTTTGCTTTTCACGCAACTGAACACCGTAATCAGACAGACGACCGCGACGTGCACCGTGCATACCCGGCGCGTTTTCCGCCTTGCACTTTGAGTCCAGCGGACGTACGCCGCTCTTCAGGAACAGGTCAGTGCCTTCCCGTCTTGCTAATTTACAGCTTGGGCCCAGATATCTAGCCATGCTTCATATTCCTCAACTGTTAATTACACGCGACGTTTCTTGGGAGGACGGCAACCATTGTGGGGGATGGGCGTCACGTCTGTGATATTGGTGATCTTGTAACCGCAGTTATTCAGCGCACGCACTGCAGACTCACGGCCAGGGCCAGGTCCTTTAACTTCTACGTCCAGATTTTTCAGACCATAATCTTTCGCCGCGTTACCTGCGCGCTCTGCAGCAACCTGTGCCGCAAAGGGGGTGCTCTTACGAGAGCCGCGGAAGCCACTGCCGCCGGCAGTCGCCCAGCTCAGGGTGTTACCCTGACGGTCTGTGATGGTGATGATGGTATTGTTGAAGGACGCATGAATATGCGCCACACCATCGACAACAGTCTTTTTGACTTTTTTGCGAGGCGCTTGCTTGCCTGGTTTAGCCATTCTAATTTCCTGCTTCTAATATCAACACTACACTAGCGGTGTAGCTACACTAAAGGCGCGTTGCAGACTGCAATTACTTGCGGATCGGCTTGCGAGGACCTTTACGCGTACGCGCGTTTGTCTTGGTACGCTGACCGCGCAGGGGAAGCCCTTTACGGTGACGCAGACCGCGGTAGCAACCGAGGTCCAGCAGACGCTTGATGTTCATAGACACTTCACGACGCAGATCACCTTCGACAGTCATCTTGGCGATGGCGTTACGCAGTGAATCCAGTTGATCTTCAGAAAGATCAGCGATTTTTGCATCTTCCGCGATATTATTGCCGGCACACAGCTGCTTAGCTGTGGTACGACCGATTCCGTAGATGTAAGTCAACGAAATAACGGCGTGCTTGTTATCTGGTATGTTAACACCCGCGATACGAGCCATTCAGATTACTCCAATTAAAGCTATAACTGTTAACGCTTGACAAAATCTGGCCCGCCAAACAGACCACCGCGCGAAAGGCGCAGTAGTCTATCCGCATGCGACCTTGGTTTCAAGGCCAGCGGCCAAATTTTGCTCAGCCCTGCCGCTGCTTATGGCGGGGTTCCGCGCTACAAATAACGCGAACGACACCTTTGCGACGAACGATTTTGCAGTTGCGGCAAATCTTTTTTACCGAAGCGCGAACTTTCATGACGATACTCCAAACAATGTGCGCCGCTGTGATTAGCGGGCACCGCTACCGTAGTTTTTAAGGTTTGCTTTTTTCATCACCGAATCGTACTGGTGAGACATCATGTGTGATTGCACCTGGGCCATGAAATCCATCACCACCACGACAACAATCAACAATGATGTACCGCCAAGATAGAACGGCACATTCCACATGACCACCAAGAACTGCGGCAGCAAACACACGCCAGCTATGTACAGCGAGCCAAACATGGTCAGGCGAGTCAGCACGCCATCGATGTAATTGGCCGTCTGTTTACCGGGGCGAATTCCTGGCAAAAACGCGCCCGAACGTTTCAGGTTATCTGCGACTTCATCAGGGTTGAACATCAACGCCGTATAGAAGAAACAGAAGAAAACAATTAACGCTGTGAACAGAATGATATTCAGTGGCTGGCCCGGCCCGATTGCCAGAGCAAGCTCCTGAAGCCACTCCATGCCTTCACCACTCTGGCCGACCCACTGCGCGATAGACGCAGGGAAGAGCAGAATCGAGCTGGCGAATATTGCCGGGATAACACCCGCCATATTCACCTTCAGCGGCAGGTGACTCGACTGCGCCTGATACATCCGGTTACCGCGCTGCTGCTTAGCATAGTTCACCGTAATTCGACGCTGCCCTCGCTCGATGAATACCACCAGATAAATCACGGCGATGGCCAGAACCAGGATAGCCAGCAGCACCAGTATATTCAGTTCGCCCTGGCGCGCCTGCTCCAGGGACTGTCCTACTGCTGATGGAAGCCCGGCGACAATACCCGCAAAGATCAGCATGGAAATACCATTGCCGATACCGCGCTCGGTAACCTGCTCACCCAGCCACATCATAAACACCGCACCGGTAACCAATGAAACCACCGCGGTGAAATAGAAGCTCAGGTCGGCATTAAAGGCCAAACCCTGGTTAGCCAGGCCAACGGTCATCCCGGTCGCCTGCAGAAGTGCGAGGGCCACGGTCAAATAACGTGTGTACTGCGTTATTTGACGACGTCCTGCCTCGCCTTCCTTTTTAAGCGCCTCAAGCTGCGGGCTTACGGCCGACATCAGCTGCATAATGATCGATGCAGAAATGTACGGCATGATACCCAGCGCGAGAATACTCATGCGCTCAAGAGCACCACCCGAGAACATGTTAAACAGCCCAAGAACGGTGCCCTGGTTCTGATTAAACAATGCGGCGAGTTGATCCGGATTAATGCCAGGCACCGGAATATGGGTACCGATGCGATAAACGATTATCGCCAATAACAGAAAACGAAGGCGAGCCATGAGCTCGCCTAGTCCGGACTGCTTTCCAGTTGTCAGGGGACTGGATTTCGCCATGGGGTTATCCCTATTCCTCGACTTTACCGCCGGCTTTTTCGATCGCTTCGCGAGCACCTTTGGTGACAGCGAGACCTTTGATGGTCACTGCTTTAGTCACATCACCAGACAGGAATACTTTCGCGCGCTCGATGTTATTGCTGATCAGGTCAGCGCGTTTCAGCGCATCCAGATCGATCACATCTTCTGCAACGGCATTCAGCTCAGAAGTACGGATCTGAGCAGTCACCGCTGCCAGACGAGAGGTGAAGCCGTATTTGGGCAGACGCTTTTGCAGTGGCATTTGGCCACCCTCGAAACCGGGACGAACGCTGCCGCCGGAACGAGACTTCAGACCTTTGTGACCACGGCCAGCGGTTTTACCCAGACCACTACCGATACCGCGTCCTACCCGCTTGCCGTCTTTAACGCGGCCGGGTGCGGGACTCAGCGTGTTCAAACGCAACTCGCTCATTGTTTAACCCTCAACACGTACCAGATAGTTAACTTTATTGATCATGCCACGTACCGACGGTGTATCTTCCACCTCTACGGTGTGACCGATACGGCGCAGACCCAGTCCTGCTACGCAGGCTTTGTGTGACTTCAAGCGGCCCGCGATAGAGCGAACCTGTGTAACTTTAATCTTGCTCATAACAAATCCTGCCCTTGTCTTAGCCCAGGATCTCTTCTACTGACTTGCCACGCTTAGCCGCGACTTCTTCAGGAGAAGAAATGCTTTGCAGTCCTTTGATGGTTGCACGCACTACGTTAACTGGGTTGGTAGAGCCGTAGCACTTAGCCAGTACGTTGTGAACACCGGCAATCTCCAGTACCGAACGCATCGCACCACCGGCGATAACACCCGTACCTTCAGAGGCTGGCTGCATGTATACCTTGGACGCACCGTGCACACCTTTAACAGGGTACTGGATCGTGTCGCCTTTGATATCTACCTGCACCATGTTGCGGCGGGCAGCTTCCATCGCTTTCTGGATGGCGACAGGCACTTCACGAGCCTTGCCGCGACCAAAACCGACTTTGCCGTTGCCATCACCCACTACAGTCAATGCGGTGAAGCTGAAGATACGACCGCCTTTGACCACTTTGGCAACACGGTTAACCTGAACCAGTTTTTCCTGGAGGCCTTCAGTGTTTGCTTTGTCTTTCTGCTCGTTATACGCCATCGCCTAAACCTTAGAATTCCAATCCACCTTCACGGGCAGCATCTGCCAGCGCTTTTACTCGACCGTGGAAACGGAATCCACTACGGTCGAAAGCAACCTTTGTAACACCTGCAGCTTTCGCACGATCTGCGATCAGCTTGCCGACGCCAGCTGCCGCTGCAACATTACCCGTAGCAGTGCCACGCAGATCTTTGTCCAGTGTAGAAGCACTGGCCAGAACGCGGTCACCTTCAGCGGCAATCAGTTGCGCATACATATGGCGCGGGGTGCGATGAATGCACAGACGAACCGCACGCAATTCGCGAATCTTAGCGCGAGCACGACGGGCACGACGTAATCTTGAAACTTTCTTATCGCTCATATGCTAGCCTTTACTTTTTCTTCGCTTCTTTACGACGAATGACTTCGTCATCGTAGCGAACACCTTTACCTTTGTAGGGCTCGGGCGGACGGAAAGCGCGGATTTCCGCAGCTACCTTGCCGAGAACCTGCTTGTCATTCCCGCTCAGCACAATTTCTGTCTGGCTGGGAGTTTCTGCCGTAACACCTTCGGGCAGATCGTAGTCAATGGGGTGAGAGAAACCCAGCACCAGATTGACTGACTTACCGCTTGCTTTAGCACGATAACCAACACCGTTCAGGACCAGCTTGCGCTGAAAGCCTTCGCTAACGCCAATTACCATGTTGTTGGTCAGTGCACGAGTGGTACCCGCCATTGCCCAACCGTCTTTTGCACCTTCACGCGCAGCGAACACGAGTTGGCCGTCTTCCTGCTTCACATCGACGGACCCATGCAAAGGCATAGACATAGAACCATTCTTGCCTTTTACCGCAATGCTGTCGGCGCCGAGTTTGACTTCAACCCCTTTGGGGATAGTCACTGGACTTTTCGCTACTCTGGACATTTCAGAAACTCTTCTAACCGTCGATTTAGAATACAGTGCAGAGCACTTCGCCACCCACACCTGCAGCACGTGCGGCACGGTCAGTCATCACACCACGGCTGGTGGAGACAATGGCAATTCCCAAGCCTGCGCGAACAGACGGCAGCTCATCTTTACCTGCGTAAGAGCGCAGACCAGGGCGGCTTACGCGCTGAATCTCTGCAATTACCGGCTTACCTTGGAAGTACTTCAGCTCAAGGGTCAGAATAGCTTTACCGCCGTTCTCGTCCACACGCGAAGCACTGATATAACCTTCTTGCTCAAGTACATTAGCCACAGCTTTTTTCAGCTTTGAAGACGGCATTTGTACTTCGGTCTTCCCGGCCATTTGAGCGTTGCGAATACGGGTCAGCATATCCGCCAAAGGGTCTTGCATGCTCATGTTTTGCTCCCATTAATCGCCGCGTTTATCGCGCGACAGCAAAATTCTCAAACTTACCAGCTGGCCTTAACCAGACCGGGCACATCGCCACGCATTGCAGCTTGACGCAGTTGGTTACGGCACAGACCAAACTTACGGTAAACGCCGTGCGGACGGCCGGTTACCTGACAGCGACGACGCTGACGAATCGGACTGGCATCACGTGGAAGCTTCTGCAGTTTTACTTGCGCGTCCCACTTTTCTTCATCACTGCTGTTAACGCTGGCGATGATTGCTTTCAGTTCAGCACGCTTAGTGGCGTACTTGGCGACTGCGCGAGCACGTTTAGCTTCGCGCGCTTTCATTGACTGCTTTGCCATGTCACTAACCCCTTAAGCTTTGAACGGGAAGTTGAACGCTTTCAGCAGCGCACGACCTTCGTCGTCGTTGCGAGCTGAAGTGGTAATGGTGATATCCAGACCACGCAGCGTATCTACTTTGTCGTAATCGATTTCCGGGAAAATGATCTGCTCAGTCACACCCATCGCGAAGTTACCGCGACCGTCGAATGACTTAGGGCTGATACCACGGAAGTCACGAACACGCGGAATGGCAACACTGATCAGGCGATCCAGAAATTCATACATGCGCTCACGACGCAGCGTTACCTTGGCACCAATGGGCCAGCCATCGCGGATCTTGAAACCAGCGATAGACTTACGCGCCTTAGTAACAACCGGCTTTTGACCACTGATTTTCTCAAGGTCAGCCAGTGCCGCTTCAAGCACTTTCTTGTCGCCAGCCGCTTCACCTACACCCATGTTCAGAGTGATTTTGGTAATGCGGGGCACTTCCATCGGGTTTTCCAGGCCAAGCTCTTCGATGAGCTTCGCACGCAACTCGTTGTTGTACAGTTCGCTTAATCGTGCCATTTCTCTACTAACCCCTACGCGTCGATCGCTTCGCCGCTGGATTTAAATACGCGGGTTTTGCTGCCGTCTTCGGCGACCTTAAAGCCCACCCGATCCGCCTTGTTAGTCGACGGGTTGTAAATCGCCACGTTAGACACCTGGATGGGCGCCTCTTTCTCGACGATACCGCCTGCAACGCCCAGTTGAGGATTGGGGCGCTGGTGCTTTTTGATCATATTGATGCCGGAGACCAGCACACGGCTTTCATCCAGTACTTTCTGTACCTTGCCGCGTTTGCCTTTGTCTTTACCGGTTAAGACGATCACTTCGTCTTCACGTTTAATCTTGCGCATTATGCTGACCTCAGTCTTCTCTCTGCGTACCCGTTACAGTACTTCGGGCGCCAGGGAGATAATCTTCATGAACTTCTCACCACGCAGTTCGCGGGTAACCGGCCCAAAAATACGGGTGCCGATGGGCGCCAAATTGTTGTTCAGCAGTACTGCGGCGTTATCGTCGAACTTGATCAGCGAACCATCGCCACGACGAACACCTTTTTTGGTGCGAACTACAACCGCTGTCATGACCTGACCTTTTTTCACTTTGCCGCGAGGAATTGCCTCTTTGACAGTGACTTTGATCAGATCGCCGACACGCGCATAGCGACGGTGTGAGCCGCCAAGCACCTTGATGCACATAACGCGACGTGCGCCACTGTTATCTGCAACTTCCAAATAGCTTTCTGTTTGAATCATTTCTTACTCCAAAGCAGTCAACTGTGCATCAAGCTTGAACACAGGCCGCCGGCCAAATTAAATCTGGTTAGCCGTCTCTTCAACACGCAGCAGCGTCCAAGACTTACTCTTAGACAGAGGGCGTGTTTCACAAACTGTTACCACGTCTCCCGCCTTGCACTGATTGTCTTCATCATGCGCGTGGATCTTGGAAGAACGAGTGATGTACTTACCGTAGATCGGGTGCTTAACACGACGCTCGATCAGTACAGTGATGGTTTTATCCATCTTGTCGCTCACAACTTTACCGGTGGCGGTACGAGCGCTCTTTGCTGCTTCTGACATTGTTAGTTACCTGCCTTTTCTTGGAGCACAGTCTTGATGCGTGCAATTTCACGACGAGTCTGCTTCAGCAGATGTGTCTGCGCCAACTGGCCGGTGCTTTCCTGCATGCGCAGCTTGAATTGCTCTTCAAGCAGCTGCAGCAGTTGCGCGTTGAGCTCGTCAACGGATTTTTCGCGTAATTCGATAGCCTTCATTACATCACCACCCGCTTAACAAATGTGGTTGGTACCGGAATCTTCGCCGCTGCCAAAGCGAATGCTTCGCGCGCCAGCTCTTCGGGCACGCCTTCCACTTCGTACAGCACCTTACCGGGCTGAATTTGGGCAACCCAATATTCAACGTTACCCTTACCTTTACCCTGACGAACCTCAAGAGGCTTTTCAGTGATTGGCTTATCTGGGAACACGCGAATCCAGATTTTACCGCCACGCTTAATGTGGCGAGTCATGGCACGACGAGCGGCTTCGATCTGACGAGCAGTGATGCGGCCACGGCCGACAGCTTTCAGACCGAAATCACCAAAGCTGACCCGGCTGCCGCGCTCTGCCAGACCGCGATTGCGGCCCTTCTGTACCTTGCGAAACTTTGTGCGCTTCGGCTGTAACATGTGCGTAACCCTTACTCTGAAACTTTCTTAGCCTTGGCTTCGACTGCCTCGTTTCTGGATCCCAGGATTTCACCCTTAAAGATCCACACCTTGACACCGATGATGCCGTAGGTGGTCGATGCCTCGTGTGTCGCGTAATCGATGTCGGCACGCAGAGTGTGCAGGGGCACACGGCCTTCGCGATACCACTCGGTACGCGCAATTTCTGCACCGCCAACACGGCCGCTGACCTGAACCTTGATGCCTTCAGCACCTTGGCGCATGGCGTTCTGAACGACGCGCTTCATCGCGCGGCGGAACATCACTCGGCGCTCCAGCTGCTGAGCAACGTTCATTGCAACCAGCTTGGCATCCAGATCCGGCTTGCGAACTTCTTCGATGTTGATGTGCACGGGCACTGACATACGATCGCTGAGCTCTTTGCGCAGCTTCTCAACATCTTCGCCTTTTTTACCGATCACGATACCGGGGCGCGCAGTGTGAATGGTCACGCGAGCAGTTTGCGCGGGACGCTCAATCACGATACGGCTTACAGATGCGTGCGACAGCTTTTCTTCCAGGTACTCACGAACCTGAAGATCAGTGACCAGTTGCTTCGCATACTGTTTGCTGCCTGCATACCAGACAGAGTTGTGATCTTTTACGATTCCCAGCCGGATGCCGGTCGGGTGTACTTTCTGACCCATTTGGTCTCTCCTACTAACCTTCGCCGTCGGCTACTTTGATCGTGATATGGCAAGACCGCTTGAGAATGCGATCGGCCCGGCCTTTTGCACGGGGACGAAGACGCTTCATAGTCATGCCTTCGTCTACAAAAATCGTCGATACACGCAGCTCATCAACGTCAGCACCTTCGTTGTGCTCGGCGTTGGCGATTGCAGAGTTCAGCACCTTTTTAAGGATGCTGGCTGCTTTCTTAGGGCTGAACGTCAACAGATCCAGCGCCTCTTCAACACCCTTGCCGCGAATTTGGTCAGCAACCAAACGGGCTTTCTGGGCGGATATACGTGCGCCTTTTAAACGTGCCGCTACTTCCATCGTCTATGCCTCTCCCAGCGCAAGCTTAACGCTTGGCCTTTTTATCAGCCACATGACCCTTGTAAGTCCGGGTAGCGGCGAATTCACCCAATTTGTGCCCAACCATGTCCTCGGTAACCATAACCGGAACATGCTGACGACCGTTGTGTACCGCGATGGTCAGGCCGACCATCTCGGGGAGAATCATGGAACGACGCGACCAGGTTTTGATCGGACGACGATCGTTTTTCTCAACCGCTACTTCCACCTTCTTCAAAAGATGAAGGTCGATGAACGGTCCTTTTTTCAATGAACGTGGCACAAGCTAATCCTCTTTACTCTGATTGCGCGTTTACTTTCTGCGATCACGCACAATCAGCTTATCTGTACGCTTATTTTTACGGGTCTTATACCCTTTGGTCGGCACACCCCAAGGTGTAACAGGATGACGACCACCAGAAGTACGACCTTCACCACCACCGTGTGGGTGATCAACGGGGTTCATCGCAACACCGCGAACGGTGGGACGAACGCCGCGCCAACGCGCCGCACCGGCTTTACCCAACTTGCGCAGGCTGTGCTCGCTGTTAGATACCTCGCCCAACGTGGCGCGGCACTCAGCCAGAATCTTGCGCATTTCGCCGCTGCGCAGGCGCACAGTGGCATATTGGCCTTCACGAGCGACCAACTGCACAGAAGCGCCGGCACTACGCGCGATCTGCGCACCTTTACCTGGCTTCATCTCGATGCAGTGAATCGTGCTACCCACTGGGATGTTACGCAGCGGCAGGGTGTTACCCGCCTTAATCGGCGCCGCTTCACCAGAGAACAGCTCATCACCAGCAGATACACCTTTGGGAGCGATGATGTAACGACGCTCACCGTCGGCATATTTCAGCAATGCAATAAACGCAGTACGGTTCGGATCGTATTCCAGGCGCTCAACAACAGCGGGAATACCGTCTTTGTTGCGCTTGAAATCGATCAGGCGATAGTGCTGCTTGTGACCACCACCAACGTGACGCGTAGTAATACGGCCTTTGTTGTTACGACCGCCGTTACGCGACTGACTCTCTACCAACGCCTTGTGAGGTGCACCCTTGTGCAGCTCCGCGTTAACTACGCGAACAACGAAGCGGCGGCCAGGAGAAGTCGGTTTACTTTTAACAATTGCCATTTGACTCAGCTCCAGACTTATTCAGCGACTGCAAAGTCGATTTCCTGACCTTGCACCAGGCTTACATAAGCCTTCTTCCAATTCGGCTTTTTGCTCAAACCAAAGCGATTGCGCTTCACTTTGCCTTTCATATTCACGGTGCGAACGTCAACCACTTCGACCTTGAACAGCTTTTCTACGGCATGCTTGATTTCAAGCTTGGTAGCCGTCGGCAAAACTTTGAACACCACTTGATTGCCAGCTTCGGCACTCATTGCACTTTTTTCAGAGACGTGAGGGCCGAGCAGTACCTTGTAGATGCGCTCCTGATTCATCCCAGCAACTCCTCAAATTTTTTCAGTGCAGCAACGGTGATCAGCACCTTCTCATAACCAATCAGACTAACCGGATCGACACCACTCACATCGCGCACATCAACATCGTGCAGGTTACGAGCTGCCAGATACAGATTGCCGGTTACTTCCTCAGTCACAATCAGCGCCCCCGTCAGACCCAGCTCACCCAGCGACTTCACCAGCAGCTTAGTCTTCGGAGCTTCGAGAGCTAGCTCTTCAACCACCACCAAGCGCTCTTGGCGAGCCAGCTCAGACAGAATTGAGCGCAGCGCCGCACGATACATCTTACGGTTAACTTTCTGGGTGTAGTCCTGCGGCTTCGCAGCAAAAGTAACACCACCGCTACGCCAGATAGGGCTGCGAATAGTACCTGCACGGGCACGACCCGTACCCTTTTGACGCCAAGGCTTCTTGCCGCCGCCGCTCACTTCTGAGCGAGTCTTCTGAGCACGAGTGCCCTGACGAGCACCAGCCAGATAAGCGGTTACAACCTGATGAACCAGGTCTTCATTAAACTCACGAGCAAAGGCCACATCGGAAACCTGGATAGTTCCAGCCGCTGCACCGTTACCGGGTTTCGCAATATTCAATTCCACTGCTTAGCCCCCTAGGATTTTTTTGCTTTAACAGCGGGACGTACGAATACATCACCGCCTGGCGCACCGGGAACCGCACCTTTGATCAAAATCAGGTTGCGATCGGCATCAACGCGAACGATTTCCAGCGTCTGCACAGTCACGCGCTCTGCGCCCATGTGACCAGCCATTTTCTTGCCTTTGAAGACACGACCCGGAGTTTGACACTGACCGATAGAACCCGGCGCGCGATGCGACAGCGAGTTACCGTGAGTAGCGTCCTGGGTACGGAAATTCCAACGCTTAACGCCACCCTGGAAGCCCTTACCTTTGGACTGACCAGTAACGTCAACTTTCTGACCAGCTTCGAATGCTGCAACAGTAAGCTCAGCACCCACTTCGGGAGCATCTTCGCCATCTTCCAGACGGAATTCCCACAGGCCACGACCCGCCTCAACACCCACTTTCGCGAAGTGCCCGGCTTCAGCCTTGGAAATGCGCGATGTCTTGCGAGCACCGGCCGTTACTTGAATAGCGCGATAGCCGTCAGCATCGTCTGCTTTGACACGAGTAACGCGATTGGGCTCAACCTCAATCACAGTTACCGGAATAGATACGCCGTCGTCAGTAAAAACGCGAGTCATGCCGCTTTTACGACCGACCAAACCAATAGTCATTTGCTCCAACCTCTCAGTGTACGGGGCTTAACCCTCTACGGCCGCGCTCTCACGCGTTACACAACCCAGGGCCAGCCCCTGAGCGGGTCTGAAAAAATTCAGCTTTTAAATGAATTAGCCAAGGCTAATTTGAACTTCTACACCAGCCGCCAGATCTAGCTTCATCAATGCGTCTACAGTTTTTTCTGTAGGCTCAACGATATCCAGCATGCGCTTATGGGTGCGGATCTCATACTGATCACGCGCATCCTTGTTCACATGCGGAGAGACCAGAACCGTGTAGCGCTCTTTGCGAGTAGGCAGAGGAATCGGTCCCCGAACCTGCGCGCCAGTACGCTTAGCGGTATCTACAATCTCTTGCGTAGATGCATCGATAAGGCGGTGATCAAAAGCTTTTAAACGAATGCGAATCCGTTGATTTTGCACCTGATCAAACTCCCATCCCGAAATAGCTTCGAGCCACTATCGGCGCCAACCGGCCGAGACAACCCGAAAAAAGAAGCGGCATATTAATGACCAAAACACAGTCTGTCAACAGATATTTGGCTTAAAGCCAAAAACTGCATCGCCGCCACACCATAGGGCGCCTATCGCACCCATTGTTACCAAGAAAGGGAGACCGAAGCCTCCCCTCCATCACTCAGCGACCACCAGGCCGCCAAAGCATTACTCTACGATTTTTGCAACCACGCCGGCGCCGACAGTACGGCCACCTTCACGGATTGCAAAACGCAGACCTTCTTCCATCGCGATCGGCGCAATCAG